>ERZ507075.176-NODE-176-length-49160-cov-6.57489_pt1 | contig 49160 bp, 44 predicted proteins | sample MGYA00512863_ERZ507075 | MGnify/ENA metagenome assembly ERZ507075 | reverse complement strand
TGCAGTTGCAGTCACAGTCGGAATCACAGTCACAGTTACAATCACAGTCGGGTCTGCAGGAGCATTTGGAACTGCAGTTGCAGTCAGTGGTGCAGGAGCATTTGGAACTGCAGTTGCAGTCAGGGTTGCAGGAGCATTTGGAACTGCAGTCACAGTCAGGGTTGCAGCAGCATTTGGAACTGCAGCCGCAGTCGGGTCTGCAGGAGCATTTGGAACTGCAGCAGCAGTCAGGGTTGCAGCAGCATTTGGAATTGCAGTCACAGTCAGGGTTGCAGCAGCATTTGGAATTGCAGTCGCAGCCGGGTTTGCAGCAGCACCCGGGTTCACAATCACATTTGGAACTGCAGCACTTGGGGCAGCAATCGCAGTCACAGTCGGTTTTGCAATTGCTGCCTGATTTGCAGCAACCCTTAGAATCACAGTCACAGTCGGGCTTGCAGCATACTTTAGAATCACAATTGCAGTCAGATTTGCAGCAGCCCTTAGAATTACAGTCCCGATCGGTTTTGCACCTGCAATTCATTTCAGAAATATTCATTTCACTTATATTCATTTTACAGATATCTGCAGCGGATATATCCGTGCCATATATTTCCTCAGCCAAACTGGCTATAGTTAGAGGTTCTATTTTTTGATTCATATATTTCTCCCTGATTAAAAAAAGCCAGAGCGTATTAGAAAATCATTCTCCGCAGACAGTGATAAACTGCGGGCAGGATTAAAGTTTCAAATTCACTCTAAAGTCCGTTTCCATGCAGATGCACATCGGAAAACAGCAGGACAGTTACCGGACAGCACCGGAATGGCAGCATATTTGTATTTAATATATGCGGGTTTTCGGATGACGGTACAGGATGTTTTATTGTCCAATATCCTGTCCTATTAACTGGAGGCAAGTACCTGCATATATATAAATAATGAGCAGATATTTGCTCAGAATATGAATATTTAGGGGGATATTTTATGGGTATGCCCATTATTATGCCGGGGGACACTACGCTGGACCAGGCTGTAACAGATTTGATAATATCAGTTGCGATGCAGGAAACTTCACTTTCCCACATTCTGAACGCGGAGGGGGAAAAGATGGAGACGATTATTTCCATGGAGGGAACATCTCCGGAGGACCTGATGAGGATGAACCGGTCTGCGGAACTCATAACAGGCGCGGTCACAAGGCTGGAGCTGATACTCCAGAGTAAATTAGAGCTGTTTGTCCGTTGTCCTTCTGTGACGAGCAGCAGTATGAATGGAACAGGAGGGGAAAGCTGATGGCAGTAGTAGCAGGCAGAGTGATATTTGACCGGGACAGAAGTGCAACTGTCAACAGCGGAGATTCCGGAATTGCCAATATTCCGGTTGTTTTGCAGAATGTGGACACCAATGAAAGGCTTACCGTTCTCACGGATGTAAATGGAAATTATTCTTTTATCAATGTACCCCCGGGAAATTACAGGGTGGTAGAATCCTACGGAACACAGGGAGGCATTCCATCACCGGGGGATTTTGCCGATGCGGAGACAGGAAGCATACCGCAGGGTGTGAACCCGCCCATCAGTACGGTGACGAATCCGCCTGTCGGTTCAACCAATCTTGACTCAGTGACGCCGGATACTCTGTTTGTGACAGTGGACATGGCAGATGTGATGAATCAGAACTTTCTGAACGGCCCGGTGATCTATACGCCTATTGGGGCACTTGTAGATCTGTGTGCGGTGGTATCAGGGGAAAATCTCATTGAAGCCGCGGATAACGGCACTTTCGGCAGTTTCCCGGCGGGGACGCCTGCCAATACAGGAGTACCGGTTGAGCCATATCCTGATGTGACGCCGGATTTCACTTATGTGCTGCCGAATCCGGATGTTTTTGCGCCTATGGGCGGGGAATATACAGTAGAAAATATTATGAATGATGCCAGAAGTGAGCAGATTGGCGCATGGTGGCGGATCGCAGACCATACGGAAGGCAATGAAACAGGACGAATGATGGTGGTAAACGGATACAACCCCGGCGCTGTATTTTTCCGTGCCGCGGTGGATGTTGAGGAAAACACCAGCTATCTGTTTACTGCATGGATACTGAATCTGTTCAGGGTTACAGGTTATCCCAATCCGGAATTGGGCGTGCGGGTTCTGGACAGAAACGGTAATATTTTATACAGCGCAACGCTGGGCCTGCTGATTCCGCCAAATGTAAATGCACCGGAATGGAAGCAGTTCGGTACAGTCCTCAACTCCGGGAACAATACCAGTCTCACAGTGGAATTTTTGAGTGAAGGCCCCGAGGTGATCGGGAATGATTATGCCATTGATGATGTGGCATTCCAGGAAATAGAGGTACGCCAATTTGTTCCGGTGAAGACTGCCAGTACCTCGGCTGCAGGTATCGGAGAAATTTTTGATTATACTGTCACGTTGACAAATACCTGTGAGAATCCGCTTACAGATGTATTCTTCCGTGATTTGGTACCCCAGGGACTGACATTCGTTCCGGGCAGTGTGACCATCAATGGAACCACATTTCCGCAGGCAGACCCGGCGGAGGGATTTTCACTGCCCGATATTGCCGGCGGTCAGACTACAGCGGTCAGATTTTCTGTAGTGGCCAATGCGGTACCGGAAGAGAATCCCACGATCAACCGCGCAACCATTAATTACTCTTATACGCCTGTGGAGGGCGGAATCCCTGCTGCTTTCCAGGTGGAATCCAATGAGGTCCCGGTATTGATATCGGGGGCGCTGGCGGATCTGTCTGTGGTAAAGACAGCCAGTGAAAGCACTGCGGGACAGGGGGTACAGCTAACCTATACCATTACTGTGTCAAATGCAGGCCCGTCTCCGGCTGAAGATGTTCTTTTAACAGATGCAGTACCCCCATCCCTTACAGATGCGGAATATTCCGTAAATGGTGGTACTGTTTTCAATCCGTGGAGCGGAAGACTGAGTCTTGGCACCCTTGAAGCGGGAGAAAACCGGATTATCCTCATCCGGGGAATCGTAAGCCCTCAGGCAGCGGGAACTATTGTAAACACCGCTGTTGTGACCTCTTCCACACCGGACCCCAATCCGGACAATAACTCATCCACCGTAACGATAAGCATTCTGACACCCAGATGCCGGGCCCTTGTAGATTTGGTAGAATCCGTTGCGCTGCAGGAAGCCGCCCTTGCCCGCATTCTAAATGCAGAGGGACAGAAAATGCAGGCGTTTATCAATTTGGAAGACGTGACCAATGAGGAATTATTCAAGCTCAATAGCTCTGTGACAAGTATGATCGGGACGGTTTCCAGACTGGAGATCGTACTTCAGGCAAAATTACAGAATGTGTCCTGTCAGCTTAATGACTGCCTGGATGCATAAACGATGTTGGCTTTGATGTAAAGACCGGGGCAGAAAGTATTTTTTCTGCCCCCTCATGTTTTCTATTGACTTTGAGGCCATATAAGTGTAAGCTTTAGACAAGCATCCAGAAAATCGTGCCGGAAAAGGCATGATTTTTCTTTGGATTTTAATCTTACAAATGTAATAATAAGGAGGATAGTATATGAGAAACAGAACAACCGAAGGGCGCCGGATGTTCTTCATTCTTATTTTATGCGTAAGTTTGGCGGGGTGCGGGAAGCTTTTGGTGGATGACAATGTCAGGGGGCAGAAGAATGAGAAGGCTGAATTTCTCCCTGAAAACGTACTGGAAGAGTATAGGGAAATATACACAGAGGCAGAAAACGCAGATGAATGGATGGAGATAGGGACAAGAGAGAAGATGGCAGCGTGTATAGGAAGCGCAGGATTTGCAGTCGTGGATATGGAGAATCAGATCAATATGGAGAATCCGGAAATTATGGAAGAATTTTGTGAGAAGGCAGAGAATGGGGAGAAGGTGTCTGCTTTTTTGATCCAGATCCGGAAAAGCGGAGAACTGCTGCGTATAGATTTTGCCGCGGAGGAGAAAAAGCTTGAAGTGAGAAAGACAGCACTCGACTGGCAGGGGGAGAAGCCGGAGATAAAAGAAGCGGATTCTTATGAGGCGGCATTTTGGGCGTATACACAGAAGGGATATCTGCTCTATGAGAAAGATCTTCCGGAGGGGTATGACGGTCCCCTGGGACACGATGCGGTACGGATAAAGCCGCTGGATGAAAAATGCAGGGCATACGGTCTGAAATATCTGATGCCCATAGGATATAAGGGAAATAATATGTTCCTGACAGAATGGAGTGAGGAGGACTATGGGGAGCTGGATTTTTTTGATTTGTATGAGCCGCTGTATCAGTTGAAATATGGAGAGCTGTTGAATGTCTCACTGGATACCCGCAGGGTACCGGCGGAGTCATTGGAAAATGTGATTGTGTCTTATTTCAGGATACCGGCGGATGTGCTCAGGGAGAGGGAACCGTTTGACCGTGAGACAGAGGAATATTTATGGCATAAGAGGGGATGGTATGAGTATTCTTTCAGCGATATGCCATATCCTGAGGTGACAGCGTATCGGGAAAATGAGGACGGGACGCTGACGCTTGTGACGGACGCAGTATGGGCGGAAGAGAACCTGGACCGGGCCTATTCCCATGAAGTCACTGTGCGGCTGCTGGAAGACGGGCAGTGGCAGTATGTATCCAATCATATTCTTCCGTCAGAGGAGAATAGGATTCCCGCATATACGGCCAGGTTTACGGAGGAGGAATGGGAGAAGTATTATGGGGATGTGCAGAAGGGGCAGTAAAATGCAGCGGTCTTTTTGAACATGACAGATAGATGTCGCGTTTGCGTGCTATACTTGTAATATAGATGCAGAAAACAGAAAAAGGCAGCCGGACAACCGGCAGAACGCAGAAGCAGTCCAGGAGGAAAAGTTATGAAATATGATTGGAGAAAACAGGAAAAGAAATTATACAGCCCGGGGGAAATGCCGGAGGAAGTTTGTGTTCCGGCACAGAGATTCCTTATGATAAGCGGAAAAGGAAATCCGAACCATGAGGACTTTTCAAATCGTGTGGGAGCTCTTTATTCTCTGGCTTACAGTATAAAAATGCGGTATAAGGCAGAGCATAAAGGCATGGGAAACAGGGATGCAGATATGGAAGAATTTGCCGTATACTCGCTTGAGGGAGTCTGGGATATGGAGGAAGAGACGGGAGCGGACGCACATGTGCTGGAGGACAAGGAGCATTTGTGCTACACGATCATGATACGGCAGCCGGACTGCATTACAGAGGAGATGTATGAGGCGGCTCTTGCAGCGGTGAAAAAGAAGAAACCAAATCCGCTGCTGGATGAGATCACCTGGGAAATCTGTGAGGAGGGCAGGTGCGTACAGATCCTTCACACGGGTTTGTTTGATGATGAGCCGGAGTCTTTCCGAAAGATGGACCTTTTTCTGGAGGAAATGCATTTAAAAAGGCGCAGTAAGACACACAGGGAAATCTATTTGAAAGATATGAGCCGTACAGCGCCGGAAAAAATGAAAACAATTCTGCGGTATACGGTATAAATCAAAACCGTCTCATTGCATATTTATCCGGAAGCGGGTATCCTTAGAGCATAAAGGAGGTGTTTTATATGGCGAATGAAGACAAGAAGGATTTCAATGCCATGCTTCACAAAGACACAGATATGCCGAAGGTACAGATCGTGACGGATGAAAAAACCATACAGAAGTACGGAGGCAGCAGAATGTATTTTGCACCGCCGGTTCATTACGATGAAGTTATGAAACGGATACCGGAGGGAAGGCTGACCACAGTGGGGGAGATCCGCAGTTACTTTGCGAGGAGCAATGGTGCTGATTTTACAGACCCTATCACAGCCGGCATCTTCGTATCCATAGCGGCCTGGGCCAGCCATCAGAGAACAGAGGATATCACGCCTTACTGGCGGACTCTGAAGGCAGGCGGTGAACTGAATCCCAAGTATCCGGGAGGCGTGGAGGCACAGAAAATAAAACTGGAGGCGGAAGGGCATGTCATTGCCCGGAAGGGGAGAACGAACATAAAATATTATGTGAGAGACTTTGAAAAGTCATTGTTTCCCCTGACATAGAAGAATCGAAAGACGCACCCTCTGCGGTGCGTTTTTTGTGTTGACAAATCTCCGGAAGTGTATTATTATCAAAAATGAGAATATTATATAAATTGAAAACGTTAAGCCGCAGTATAGAATAACAGGAGGTGTGGCAAATGGAAGGAACAGAACTGGCGAAGATCGTCATGAATCCGGTGAGAATACGGATCGCCCAGTACCTCATTCTTCATGAGCAGGGGACGACAGCGCAGATTGGGGAGGAACTGAGTGATGTGCCGAAGGCCAGCCTGTACAGGCATATGAAAATGCTGGAGGACGCGGGCCTGATACAGGTGGTGCAGGAAAATAAAAAGCGGGGAACCGTGGAGAAGGTCTTTAGGCTCAATCAGGAGAATCCCATGGGCGGCAGAGAGCCGGGAAAAGAGGAGATAGCGCAGCTCATACACAGCTCTCTTCTTAGTATTATGGGAGAATTTCAGCGGTATCTGAAGCGGGAGGATGCGGACCCGCAGAAGGATATGGTATCACTGACATCCGTGGTTTTTCTCCTGTCAGACGAAGAATTTCAGGAGTTTTTCGGGAAACTGGGTGAGCTGTACAGCAGCGTCATGAATAACCAGCCGGATGGAAAAAGGAAGCCGAGAAAGCTCACCCTGATTTCATCCCCGGTAACAGAGGAAAAGAAAAAGTAAGAAGGCTCAGGCCGGGAGGAAAGAAAATGTTAGAGATCAGAAATTTTACAAAAACCTACAAAGGCGGAAAACGTGCAGTCAGCGGTCTGAATCTGCATGTGGAAGCCGGAGATATCTATGGATTTATCGGCCATAACGGAGCCGGCAAGAGTACCACTATAAAAGCAGTCGTAGGGGTTCTGGAGTTTGAGGAAGGGGAGATCCTCATTGACGGCAGGGATATCAGAAAGTCTCCGGTGGAGTGCAAGCAGATATTGGCATATATTCCGGATAATCCGGATCTGTACGAACACCTGACAGGCATCCAGTATCTGAATTTCATCGGTGATATCTACGGGGTCCCTGCAGCAGAGAGGAAGGAACTGATCCAGAAATACGGTGATATGCTGGAAATCACCAGCAGCCTGGGGGATTTGATCTCTTCCTACTCCCATGGTATGAAACAGAAGACTGCCATCATCTCCGCTCTGATCCACAAACCAAAGCTTATGGTACTGGATGAGCCTTTCGTAGGGCTTGACCCCAAGGCAACCCATACATTAAAGGAAGTCATGCATGAGATGTGTGAGAACGGCAGTGCCATCTTTTTCTCCACCCATGTCCTGGATGTGGCGGAAAAACTCTGTAATAAGATCGCTATCATCAAAAACGGAAATCTGATGGTTGCAGGCAGCACTGCCGAGCTGACCCAGGATGAATCTCTGGAAAGCCTGTTCCTGGAGGTGATCGACCATGACAAAGAGTAAATGCTGGCTGCTTTTTAAGACGCAGATGAGAAATGAGTTCGGAAGGAGCCTGAAGTCCAGAGGAAGAAAAATGACTTCCTTTGCCATTGGGATTGTCCTGCTCATGCTTGTCTTCTATGCCTATATGCTTTCCTACGGGTTGGGAAGCATGGGAATGGCTGAGGTGATCCCAAGCTACGGCCTTGCCATTACCGGGCTGATCACTCTGTTTTTTACGGCACTCAAGACAAACGGCGTACTGTTTGCCTATAAAGAATATGATATGGTGATGTCCCTGCCGGTTAAGACCAGCACGGTGATCGCCAGCCGGTTTATGACCATGTATGTCCTGAATCTGATGCTGACAGCCGTAATTCTGATTCCCATGGGGATTGGGTATGCGGTTTGGGCAGCACCGGGGATAATATTTTATCCGGAGTGGATACTGGGAATCCTGGCGGCTCCGCTGATCCCCACCACACTTGCGGCTCTTTTGGGAACGCTCATCATACTTTTTTCATCCAGGTTTAAGTATGCAAATGCCGTGGTCACGGTGGTTTCCGTGATCGGAACACTGGCAGTGCTGGTGCTGTCTGTGGGAATGGGACAGTTTGCAGAGACTATTGATATGCCTGAAATACATTCCATCAGTGAAATGATACTTACGCAGGTGCACAGGATCTACCCACCGGCAGCCCTGTTTTTCCAGGGCATAGCCAGGGGAAATGCGGCAGCCATGGCAGCTTTTCTGGCGGGGTCCCTGTTATGGTTTTATCTCTTTGTAAAGCTCATATCCCCGGTTTACAAAAAGCTGAACACCTCACTGGTGACATACCATACCCGTTCCAATTATAAACTGACGGAGCTGAAGGCATCATCTCAGATCCACGCCCTCTATAAAAAAGAGCTGAAACGCTTCTTTTCCTCCACGATCTACTGCCTGAATATGGGGATGGGGTGCCTGATGACTCTTGTTTTGGCCATTGCCCTGATCTTTGTAAGGTTTGACCAGCTTGACCAGATGACGGGAATTCCCAACATGGCAGAAATGGCAGCCAGGATTCTGCCCTTTGCCATCAGTGCCCTGATATCCATGAGCTGTACTACCTGTGTTTCCCTTTCACTGGAAGGGAAAAATCTATGGATACTGAAATCCATGCCCATTGAGGATATCACCATATGCAAGAGCAAGATCCTGATGAACCTTACGCTGCAGATTCCGGCAGCGCTTCTGGCAGCACTGATCATCAATATCCGCTTCCCCATGGTATTATCCATGAGGATACTGATGTTTGTCACCCCTGTGGTGTGCGCGCTTTTTAATTCCCTCTGGGGAATGTTCATAAATCTGAAGATGCCGGATTATAACTGGACATCTGAGACAGCACTGGTGAAGCAGAGCCTGCCGGCCATGGCGGGAACGCTGGGCGGCCTTGTGGGAGGCATGATCCCTATTCTGGCTGTTCTGGCACTGCATCAGATAGACGCAGGCCTGCTTACCGGTGTTATGACTGCGTTGATCCTGCTGGGAGCCTGGGGGCTCTGGGGACAGATCAGGAAAGCAAAGATTTAACGGTCATGCTTTTACATCTCTCTTTTTCAGCAGCAGAATGCTGATGCCGGAAAAGGCCAGGAAAAAGAGAAGGACGCTCAGGAAGAAGGAGAGGGAATGACCTGCCAGTGTATCTTCATTTTTATTGGAGTTCATTCCCATGAGCATCAGGGCATACGGCCAGTACAGACCAAGCCCCTTGTTGCTGATCACAAGTCCTGCCACGCCTCCTGCCAAGGCAATCCCGATGGGGACCGAGAAGCTTCGGATACACATGGAAAGCAGCAGCTGCAGAGCGCCGATCGCCATAGCCGCCAGAGTTCCGCGCAGGATCCAGACGAGGATTTGGGAGGGAACCCACCCGGCAAGCCCGATAAGTTTTCCGCAGAGAAGAAAGAGCACAGCCAGCCATATCTGGGTGATGAGTGTCACCTTAAAGATGACTGCCAGCTTGGAAAAGAAGATATTGGGAATGGAGACCGGCGCGGTCATAAGTACATTCCAGTTGTGATTCAGGTGTTCCAGACGCCAGAGATAGGAACAGTACAGGGCGATCAGGGGCGCATAGAAGAAACTGGCATAAAATAGGGAAAGCTGGGACCACAGGGAATACCATTTTCCGGTGAGGATGCCCAGGTTCTGCTGATAATTGAAGGTTCCCATAATAGCCGGAATGATGGGAATCAGAATACAGGCTGCCCATATAACAAAATGGCGCAGCTTTTTATTTTCCGCTTTGACGCACAATCGTAACATATCTTACACCTCCTTTTTTACAAAGACAGTCCGGCAGACCACAAAGAATAACAGGCCGAACAACATAAACAGCACAAAGGTTTCCGTCGGAAAGGGAATTCTGTAAAAAGACATCACACGGGTCTGGCTGTCGTAATCCATGCCGTAGGGGGAAAAGGCCGAGAAATACCCCCAGAGGATAAACCGCGCCGCTCTGGGCGGAAAAAACATGGAGAACAGCCCCAGAAACGATCCGATAAGCCCCACAAGCAGGGGTAAAATCTGGTTGGACGACATCAGGGACAGAAAATGCTGCAGCGTCAGAAGTACAAGGCTCACCAGTGTGGTGGTTCCCACATGCAGAAATACCAGGGGCAGAGGCAGTTTCTGTGTAAAATGGCAGAACATGCCTATGAGGGGAACCAGGATTCCTTCGCCTATGGTGAAGATCAGCAGATATTTCAGTTCGTGGATGAATTTCCAGTCGTAAAAGCTGCTTCGCTTCTGAAGGGTGCAGAGCAGTTTCAGTGTATTTCCCTTGATCTCCATATCACACAGCCGGCTGGCAATAACGGCTGTCATAACCGGTACCAGCACTACATTCAGCAGCGGAAACTGATACAGGGTATAGGAATACCCCCTAGCCAGGTCTTCTGCGGATAAAGAGTGTTTCCCTATAAAAGCCCATAGAAACAGAATGACAAGAAAACCCAGGGGGACAATCCAGATTCTGCGGCGGCGCTGTTTTTGCTGTTCAGCAGTAAAGGAACTGCTGATACCACTTTTTATTTTACTCATAGACTGATGCTCCTTCCCGTAAGATTGAGGAAAATATCCTCCAGGCTTTTCTGCTGCTCCTCCAGACGAAGAATCCCCAGTTTGTTTTCAGACAGAATAGTTCCGGCGTGAAGAATATCCTCGTCTCTGTCAGATAAGAGATACAGATTCTCTTTTTCAATCTCCACCGGAAGTCCGGAATGCTTCAGGGACAGGAAGGACTGCCGGTCATCTGTGGTGCGCAGCTTCATGCGGGCCTTGCTGTGTTCATGGAGGCTGGCCAGTTTATCCTGAAAGACCAGGGAGCCTTTGCTGATGATACCCACATAGGTTGCCATCTGGTCAATTTCCGAGAGGAGATGGCTGGATACAAGGACGGTCATGCCGTAACGTGACGGGAGGGTACAGATCAGCTCACGCATCTCCTGGATGCCGGCCGGGTCAAGGCCGTTCGTGGGTTCATCCAGAAGCAGGATGCGGGGATGGCCCAGCAGGGCGGCTGCCAGTCCCAGACGCTGTTTCATGCCCAGGGAATACTGACCCACTTTTTTGTTCTGCTGTTTTTCCATGCGCACTGTCTGCAGAACCTCGTCGATGGCACTTTCCGGGACCTGTTTCAGAGTGCAGATGACCTGCAGATTTTCCCTGCCGCTCAGATGTCCGTAATAGGAAGGGGATTCTATGAGGGAGCCTGTATCCTTCAGGATTGAGAGGCGGTTCCTGCCGTTCACCGTTTTTCCAAGGACTGTTACCGTACCGGAAGTGGGCTTTGCCAGGCCCAAGATCATTTTCATGGTGGTGGATTTGCCGGCGCCGTTTGGGCCGAGGAATCCGTAGATACAGCCCCCGGGGACTTTTAAGTCCAGGTCTTTTACCACCTGTTTTTTACCATATTGTTTTGTAAGGGATGATGTTTCAATGACAATTCCCATATTTCTGCCTCCTTTTTATCTTTTCTGATTTCTGCATTCATGTTACAGCAGGGAACTTAATCAGGACTGAAGGCTGCCTTATTTTTACCTTAAATTTTCCGGTCTCTGTGGATATCAAGCGGGAAATGTTTTATCATAAAGGCAGAAGGAGGGAAGACGGATGAATTTATATGACTGTAAAATTTTATTGATAGATGACAACGCAGAGCTGGTATCCATGATCAGCGGAATCCTGACAAAGAGCGGGTTTGAGAACATATATACAGCAGGAAGCTGCAGCAGCGGGTTGGAGGTTTTCTTAAAGGAGGAGCCGCAGCTTGTGATCCTGGATATCATGCTTCCGGACGGGGACGGATTTACCCTGTTCCGCAGACTCAGGGAGCAGTCCCAGGTGCCTATTCTGTTTCTCTCCGCCAGGGATGAGGACAATGACCGCCTGTTCGGGCTGGGCCTGGGGGCGGATGATTATATCACCAAACCCTTTCTGCCTCAGGAACTGCTATTGAGGATACATGCCATCTTAAAGCGTGTCTATTTCTCTTCGGTACAGCTTCCGAAAGAGGAAAAGGTTCTGATTCTGGGAAAACGTGAAGTTTCTTTTGAAAATGCCCAGGTGACGGCAGAAGGAATAAGCGTCTCCCTCACGGCAAAGGAACTGCTTCTGCTGAAAAAGCTGAATCAGAATCGGGGGAAGATCGTTACATTTGACGCGATTTGCCAGGCTGTATGGGAAGATTCCTATTACGGATATGAAAATACGCTGATGGTGCATATCCGCCATCTGCGGGAGAAGATAGAGGAAGACCCGTCCCATCCTGTCTGGATACAGACAGCCAGGGGCCTTGGTTACAGGCTGAAAAAGGAGGAGGGGCAGAGATGAAAAGTCTATGGAAAATCAGCCGCAGGTATATCCTGACGGCTGTATTTATTACCGTGTTTGTCATTTTTGTCAATCTGGCAGTGTTTATATATATGGCATATACCAGTATAACAGAGGGGGAGAACCAAAACAGCGGAATGACCGTACGGCAGAATATGGAGAAGATAAGCAGCCGGATCCACAGGCAGGGGGAGGGTTACGGGCTGTCACAGGAGGGGTATGACATATTAAAAGAGACATCGTTTCAGTGGGCAATGCTTCTTGACCGGGACGGGAAAGCTGTGTGGGAGTATGCACTTCCGAAAGAAATACCAAGGCAGTTCGGCATACCGGATGTGGCCTCATTCAGCCGCTGGTATCTGGAAGATTATCCGGTCTATGTCTGGCGGCATGGGGACGGGCTTCTGGTATTTGGCTGCAGCAAGGGCAGCATTGTGAGGCTGAGCACAATCTGGGACGGCACGCTGATGAGAAATGCAAAATGGAATGCAGGGATATTCTGTATTTTGAATCTGCTGCTGCTCCTTTGCCTGGCACTGGCATTCGGGTACCGTTTTTACAAAGCCTTAAAACCTGTTGCGGGAGGGATTGAGGCGCTTTCCAAGAAAGAGAAGGTGGAGATTCCGGAAAAAGGGATGATTGATGAGCTGGCGGCGAAACTGAATCAGGCGTCAGAGATACTCTGTCTGCAGAACAGCAAGCTGGAGCAGAGGGACAATGCCAGAACGGATTGGATCGCAGGGGTTTCCCATGATATCAGGACACCGCTTGCACTGATCGTGGGTTATGCGGATGAACTGGAGAAGGAAGAAGGGCTGTCGGATGCGCAGCGGGAGAAAGCGGCTGTGATACAGCAGCAGAGCCTTGTGATACGGCAGCTCATATCAGACCTGAACCTGACCTCCAAGCTGGAGTACCATGCCCAGCCGCTGTCCGTCACAGAATATGCACCGGCAGAGCTATTGCGGGAATGTGCGGCGGATTATTATAATCAGGGACTGGATGATATATACGAGATAGAACTGCAGATCGGGCCAAAGGAGGAGCGCCTGCGGCTGACCGGAGACAGGGGGCTTCTCATGCGCGCCTTTCGGAATCTGGTGGGAAACAGCATCCGGCATAACCCGGGGGGATGTACCGTCTATGTGAAAATGAAAATTGCGGGGGACAGGGCCGGTATTTTATTTTCAGACAGCGGCCCCGGGATTCCGGAATCCATCCTCCGGGCGCTGAAACATCCGGATTCACCGGAAAGTTCCCGTGTGCATATTATGGGACTGCGCATTGTGAGACAGATTGTGGAGGCCCATAACGGCAGGGTGGAATTTGTGAAAAAGGAATGGGAAGAGGGGTATGCCGTGCGGATTTATCTGTAAGGTGCATCCTATGCTTCTTCTTTATCCTCTTTATCCCCGTTCTTCCGGCTGTCCGGGTAATTGTTCCCGTTGTTGTTGCCGCAGCTGACGCCCTTTTTTATGGGAGCTAACAGGAAACCTTTGATAATGCCCAGATAAAAGAAACAGAGAAGGATGAGGAGCTTCTCCGCAAGTGACCAGTCCCTTTTGAAAAATTCTTTGATTTTTTCTAACATGGCATCTCCTTTGCTGAGTTTTTTGTTGTGACAGGGTTTTTCTATTCATTATATAGCTTTGGGGACTGGAAGTACAGGACCTTGGACTTGAATTTTCCCTGTTTTACAGATGATTTGAATGAACATGTTTGATTTCGTGTGTAAAATTAAGGAGTTCTGTGTGATATTTACTTGCATTACAGATAAAATGAAAGAACATGCTGGGTTTCGTATGTAAAATTAAGGGGTTGGAGTGTGGTATTTACTTGCATTACAGATAAAATGAAAGAACATGCTGGGTTTCGTATGTAAAATTAAGGGGTTGGAGTGTGGTATTTACTTGCATTACAGATAAAATAAAAAAAACGCTGGATTTTATATGTAATCTTATGGATTTTACCGATTGCTGCTTCTGTTTTTACAGATAAATAATGGAAAAAAATATAAATTTATACGTACATCCCCCAATATAACGGGCAGGCATCCTTGCTTTGCAGCTCATCTGAAACGCTGGTGCATTCCGGATGATGTGTGAACACTAACTCCAAATGGTCTTCAAAATACTAAACGATCATCAAAACTTGATTTATAAATTTCGGCAGGTTATAATCATGATAAAATAAGCCTTTCAGGAGGATGAGCGTTGAATATCAATGAGATTGCAAAGTTGTCGGGGGTTTCCAGGGCCACGGTTTCCCGTTATCTCAATGACGGCTATGTAAGTGAAGAGAAAAAAGAAAAGATCAGGAAGGTGATTGAGGAGACAGGATATCAGCCCTCCAGCCAGGCACAGATGCTCCGCACGAAGAAGACCAGGCTTGTGGGCGTCATCCTTCCGAAAATCAATTCCGACACGGTGAGCCGCATGGTGGCAGGTATCAGTGACGTGCTGGCGAAGAACGGATATCAGCTTCTTCTGGCAAATACCAACAACAGTGTGGAGGAGGAACTGAAATACCTGAACCTGTTTAAAGATAACCAGGTGGACGGCATTGTGTTTATTGCCACTATATTTACCGCCAGGCATAAGAAGCTTCTGAAGGAGTGCAGGGTTCCGGTTGTGATCCTGGGACAGCATCTGGATGGCTATTCCTGTGTCTATCATGATGATTTCCATGCATCCAGGGAAGTGACACAGTTACTGCTGGAAAAGGGCAGGACCGTGGGCTTTATCGGTGTGACCACAAAGGATGAGGCTGCGGGACTCGGCAGGAAGAAGGGCTTTGAGGCAGCTATGAAAAAAGCGGGGAATACCTGCAGGCCGGAGCAGATGGCTGAGGCAAAGTTCAGTATTGAATCCGGGTATGAGAAGATGAAAGAACTTCTGGAAGCTGTGCCTCAGGTAGATTCCGTCTTCTGTGCCACAGATAATATTGCCATCGGAGCTATGTCCTATTTAAAAGAAATTGGGAAATCGATTCCACAGGATATCCAGCTTGTCGGAATAGGTGACACACCGCTTGGCAAGCTTGTGACGCCCAGCCTGACAACCGTGCATTTTTATTATAAGACAAGCGGGATGGAGGCTGCGTCCATGCTGGTGGACATACTTGAGACAGACAGAACGGTGAACAAAGAGCTGAAGATGGGCTTTGAGGTGATCAGGAAGAACTCCACCCGTTAATGGGAGAAGCAGAAAAAGACAGCGAAAAACAGTAAATGGAACAAAGTGACCGGGATATCCCATATATGGGGTATTCCGGCTTTTTTCAATTTATTGGACGGGGAAAGCAGTCCTACAGGCTGGAGGAGGTTCTTTGGTAAAAATGCATGATTTTTGCCTTTCAGTTTTGTGAGGATTATCAATTTACAAAGACGGATATCTCGGATATAATGAAAACAAGATATGAGAACGATTCCATATAATAAAAGCATGAATACAAAAAGATGAATAAAAAAATACTAGATATGTATATGGGAACGATAACATGAAAAGGAGAGAAAAGGCATGGATTACAGAAGCATTGCACAGCAGATCTATGACAACATCGGCGGCAGGCAGAATATTGTATCCGCTGCACACTGCGCCACCAGGCTTCGTCTGGTTATCGGCGACAACGAAAAATGCAGCAAAGAGGCTCTGGAGAATGTGGAGGGAGTAAAGGGGGTTTTTGAGGCCTCCGGGCAGCTCCAGATCATTCTGGGAACGGGAACAGTGAACAAGGTCTATGATGAGTTCATTGCCATTGCCGGGATTTCCGCTGCCAGTAAAGAGGAAGTGAAGCAGGCGGCGGCTTCTAAACAGAATGTTTTCCAGCGGCTGATCAAAACCCTGGGGGATGTCTTTGTTCCCATTATTCCGGCCATTGTGGCCAGCGGTCTTTTGATGGGGCTTCTGGAAGGGCTTGGCAAAGTATTCCCGGCTATGACACAGTCGGGGACTTACACGATCATTCATCTGTTCAGCAATGCGGCCTTTGTATTTCTTCCAATCCTGATAGCGATCAGTGCGGCGAAGGTCTTCGGAGGCAACATTTTCCTTGGAGCTGTCATCGGTATGATCATGATCCATACCGATTTGATGAATGCCTGGTCTGTGGCCTCCGCGGAGACAATTCCGACAGCAGATGCCTGGTTTGGCCTGTATCAGATCAACCTGGTAGGATATCAGGGGCATGTGATTCCTGTGGTGATCGCCGTATGGTTTATGTCCATGCTGGAGAAGAAGCTGCATAAGATTGTCCCTGAGATCATTGACCTTTTCGTGACGCCCCTGGTGACCGTTCTGGCCACAGGATATCTGACGCTTACCGTGTTCGGTCCTGTCTTTTCCTGGATTGAGAACGGAGTTCTGGACGGTGTGCAGTTCCTGATCACGCTGCCTCTGGGCATTGGTTCCGCTCTGGCCGGCGCTGTATACGCGCCCACAGTGGTTGCAGGTGTGCACCACATGTATAACGCTCTGGAGGCCGGACTTTTAAGTTCAAAAGGGCTGAATATCTGGATGCCTATTGCCACAGCGGCCAATGTGGCACAGGGGGCCGCGGCTCTTGCCATGGCTCTCAAGACAAAGAACCAGAAGCTGAAAGCACTGGCACTTCCCTCCTCCCTCTCCGCTTTTTTGGGAATTACGGAGCCGGTCATCTTTGGTGTCAATCTGCGTTATATGAAGTGTTTTATCGCCGGATGCGTGGGCGGAGCTGTGGGCGGCCTGATGGCCGGACTTACCGGCGTGGGCGCCTCCGCATACGGGATTACAGGGCTGTTCGGTTATCTGATCACCACGGATTATACAGTACAGTATACTATGGTGGTTGCGGCTTCGGTGATAACAGCATTTGTGATTTCCTGGGTTTTATACAGAGAAGAACAGATACCCGCGGCAGAGAGTATAGAGCAGAAATCTGAGACAGAAAACAGCAGTGAGACGGAAAACAGCAGCGCACAGGCAGAATTTAGATGCGAAAAAAATACGGTTTACAGCCCGCTTAAAGGAAATGCAATTCCTCTGACAGAGGTAAAAGACTCCACATTTGCCGGTGAGATTCTGGGAAAAGGAATGGCTGTGATCCCGTCTGAGGGAACGGTATACGCACCTTTTGACGGTACTGTGGAGACTGTCTTTGATACAAAACACGCCGTGGGACTTACCAGCACAGATGGGGTAGAAATCCTGATTCATGTAGGAATCAACACTGTGGAGCTGGGCGGAAAATATTACGAAACTCATGTCAGTGAGGGCGATAGTGTACATGCTGGTCAGCCCCTTGTTACTTTCTCCATAGAGGATATTAAGAAGGCTGGATATGATATCACCACACCGGTTATTGTCACCAACACAGATGATTACCAGGAGGTTGTCATGGAGGCAGCCGGAGAGATTCAGGTACTTGACAGGGCAGTCACAGTAAAGTAGAGGCGGTAAGATATGAATGTGATGAGAGATACGCTGCTGCGGGAGATACGCCGCAGGGAGACGGAATATCAGAACCGGCCGGGCCCGGATAAGTGGAGGCTTCGCTTCCACATCATGCCCCCGGCAGGGTGGCTCAATGACCCGAACGGACTTTGTTTTTACAGGGGAAAATACCATTTCTTTTTCCAATATTCCCCTTTTGACCCGGAAGGCGGGCTGAAAGTGTGGGGAGAATATACCGGCACAGATCTGGTGCACTGGCAGTATGAGGGGACACCGCTTCTGCCGGACAGCCCCTGGGACTGCCATGGAGTATACTCCGGCTGCGCATTTACGGAGGACGGGCTGCTGGACATCTTTTACACGGGAAATGTAAAGCTGGATGGGGATTATGACTATGTGAACAGCGGCAGAGAGGCCAATACGATATATACATGCAGTGAGGATGGCATTCATTTCCGGGAAAAGGAATGTCTGCTGGAAATGAAAGACTACCCGACAGGATATACCAACCATATCCGTGACCCGAAAGTATGGAAAGCAGGGGATACCTGTTATATGGTACTGGGCGGCAGGAAAAAGGACAACCGGGGAGCCGTGCTCTTATATGCATCCAAAGATAAAAAACACTGGGAATTTGTAAGAGAAGTGACTACCAGGGAGCCTTTTGGTTACATGTGGGAGTGTCCGGATGCCTTCTGTCTGGATGGGCAGTGGCTGCTCTCTGTATCGCCCCAGGGGCTGAAAAGAGAAGAGTTTTGCCGGCAGAATATTTACCAGTCCGGATACTTTATACTACCTGAAAAATGGATGGAAGAAGGGGAGCCGAAAGAGTTCCGGGAATGGGATATGGGATTTGATTTTTATGCCCCACAGACATTCAGGGATGAAAAGGGAAGACGGATCCTTGTAGGCTGGGCTGGCCTGCCTGATATCAAAGAAGAATACAACAATCCAACGGTGGAACAGGGGTGGCAGCACGCCTTTACTATACCGAGGGAGCTTAAATGGAAGAATGGAAAAGTGTATCAGTATCCTGTGAAAGAGGCAGAAATGCTGCGGGAAAAAGAGCTTTTTTCAGGCAGCAGACAGGACCGGGATCCGGAAAAAACACAGGGGATTCTGGTTGAGGATTCCTGCTTTGACTGGGAAATCAAGGAGACAGATTCCAGATCTTTTATCATAATAATAGAAGAGGAATGTGTACTCAAATATGAGGACGGCGTCTTTTTCCTGTCTTTTGAAGGGGCCATGGGAGCCGGAAGAAAGGTACGAAAAGCGCTTGTACCAAAGCTTTACAGTATCCGTATCCTGGCGGATACCTCACTTATGGAAATCTACCTGAACGAGGGAGAATATGTATTCACCTCTAGATATTATACAGAAAGTGACGTAAGGCAGCTTTCGGTCCGGGGCCTGCAAAATGCGGGAAATATCTGGACGATGAAGAAGCAGACATGCTTAACGGGCTTATGATAAATGAAACAATAGGTGCATGTGCCATTTCACAATAATTATGGCTGACATGCAGCATCAAACCAAAGAAAAGGAGAAAAAAATATGGGATCTTTTCATTATGTAATCAAGGACGAAATCGGAATTCACGCAAGACCTGCAGGAATGCTGGCTAAGATGGCAAAAGGTTTTGACAGCGCTGTCACGATCACGAAAGGTGAGAAGACTGTGGATGCCTCAAAGCTCATGGCAGTTATGGGACTGGGAGTGAAAAAAGGCGATGAGATCGTCATTTCCACAGACAATACAGAGGATTTGGAAATACTCAAAAAGTTCTTTGAGGAGAACCTGTAAATAAAGGCGCAAAGCATAGGGAAAAGAAAGGAAAGCTATCATGGAGCAGTATACCGGAAAATCAATTTATAAAAGTGTTGCGATCGGTCCAGTTTATTTCTATTCCAGAGGTGAACAGCAGGTAAAACGCTGCAAAGCGGAGGACAGCCAGGCACAGCTTGAACGCTATGAAACAGCCAGAGACCGTGCGGTGGAGGAACTGCAGCAGCTTTACCAAAAGGCGCTGAAGGAAGTCGGGGAAGTCAATGCGGCGATTTTTGAGGTACATGCCATGATGCTGGAGGATGAGGATTACAATGATTCTGTAAAGAACATCATCTTTTCCCAGCAGGTCAACGCTGAGTATGCTGTGGCTGTGACCGGCGATAACTTTGCCCAGATGTTTGCTGAGATGGATGACGAATATTTCAAGGCAAGGGCAGCGGATGTAAAGGACATTTCCGAGCGTGTGGTGGGTATCCTGTCAAATAAAAGGGCAGGGAGCAGCATAGGCCGGGAGCCGGTCATTGTGATCGCAAAAGACCTGGCGCCCAGTGAGACCGTACAGATGGACAAATCCAGGCTGCTGGGATTTGTGACGGAACTGGGGTCTTCCAATTCCCACACGGCGATCCTTGCCAGGACTATGAATCTTCCCGCACTCATCGGCGTTCCGGTTAAGGAGGAGTGGAGCGGAAAACTGGCCATAGTGGATGGGTACCAGGGAATTCTCTACATTGATCCGGATGAGGAGACACTGGAAAAAATGCGGAAAAAACAGCAGGAGGACAGGGAGAGATCCAGACTTCTGCAGCAGTTAAAAGGCAGGCTGACCGTAACCCCGGACGGCAGAAAGATCAATCTCTACGCCAACATCGGCAGTGTATCGGATGTGGCGGCGGTACTGGAAAATGACGCGGAGGGTATCGGGCTTTTCCGAAGTGAATTCCTTTACCTGGAAAAGGATACATACCCCACTGAGGAGGAGCAGTTCCAGAGCTATAAGCTGGCAGCGGAAATGATGGCCGGAAAGAAAGTGATCATCAGGACGCTGGATATCGGTGCGGATAAGCAGGTAGAGTATTTCCATCTCGGGCAGGAGGAAAACCCTGCCATGGGTTACCGGGCCATCCGTATCTGTCTGGAGGAGCCGGAGGTGTTCAAGACCCAGCTTCGGGCTATTTTCCGGGCCAGTGCTTACGGAGAGATCGCGGTCATGTATCCCATGATCACCTCTGTGGAGGAAGTGCGCAGGATCAAGGCAATAGTAGAAGAAGTAAAAGAGGAGCTGGATGCCAGAAATATCCCCTACAAAAATGTGGAACAGGGAATCATGATCGAGACGCCCGCAGCAGCTGTCATCAGCGATATGCTGGCAAAAGAGGTGGACTTTTTCAGCATTGGGACGAATGATCTGAGTCAGTACACCATGGCGATCGACAGACAGAACGCAAGGCTTGACGCCTTTTATGACCCCCATCATCCGGCACTTCTGCGACTGATACGCATGGTCATTGACAATGGACATGCTCATGGATGCTGGGTCGGAATCTGTGGGGAACTGGGAGCAGACCTGTCCCTGACAAAAGAGTTTCTGCAGATGGGGATTGATGAACTTTCCGTAGCTCCCGGCATGGTGCTGCAGGTCCGTGAGGCAGTCAGAAAAGCAGAATGACAGGCCCATAATACAGCAGGGGAGCTAAGAAAATATATGAGAATGTGGAGGCGCATATGGTCCGGGACTGTATGCGCCTTTAATTTATTGCAGGGCATCTTGACACCTGTTTGCCCGAGTGCTACACTAAAGTTCCTTTCCCGGTAAAGGGAAGGCTCTGCCACGGGTTTCCCCGGCAAAATCCAGGGATATCGTGGCTTGCCAAAACCAGGAGGAAAAACAAAATGATCGAAGTGCAGCACCTGTGCAAGACGTTCCGTGTGGCAAGACGCGGAGCCGGTTTTGGGCAGGCAGTGAAGACTCTGTTCCATCGGGAATACGAGGAAGTGAAAGCGCTGGATGACGTCTCCTTTTCCATCGGCGAGGGAGAAATGGTTGGGTATATTGGACCAAACGGCGCGGGAAAGTCATCCACCATCAAAATCCTCAGCGGAATCCTCACACCGGACAGCGGTGTGTGCAGCATCAACGGGAGGATTCCATGGAAGAACCGGACTGCCCATGTAAAGGATATCGGGGTTGTCTTCGGGCAGCGGACGCAGCTTTGGTGGGACGTGCCGGTTATTGATTCTTATGAGCTTCTGAAAGATATTTACAGTATATCCGAAGATACATATCAGGCCAATCTGGAGGAGCTTACATCTCTGCTGAATTTGTCGGAACTATTGAAAACACCGGCCAGACAGTTGTCACTTGGCCAGAGAATGCGCTGTGAGATCGCGGCGTCTCTGCTTCACAGCCCTAAAATCCTGTTTCTGGATGAGCCAACTATTGGTTTGGACGCAGTTTCAAAACTGGCAGTACGGGATTTCATCGTCAAATGCAATGAAAAATACCGAACAACCGTGATACTGACCACCCACGACATGCAGGACATTGAGGCGCTGACAGACAGGATCATTCTCATCGGAAAGGGAAAAATCCTGCTGGATGGTACGCTGGATGACATACCGGGGGCGGACAGGGGGCTGGACCAGGCAGTGGCGGATCTGTACCGTCGTTTCCGGATATAAGGGGGCGGTGTGTATGAGAAAATATCTGTCCTTTTTCAGAATCCGTTTCTCCATGGGCCTTCAGTACCGGGCAGCGGCGGCAGCGGGGATCGTGACGCAGTTTGTGTGGGGAGGGATGGAGGTGCTGGTGTTTCGGGCCTTTTACCGGGCAGACCCGGGAGCATTTCCCATGACACTGCAGGCGACCTGTTCCTACATATGGCTTCAGCAGGCTTTTCTGGCCCTGTTCATGGCCTGGCTTATGGAGAATGAGATTTTTGACTGCATTAAAAACGGAAATGTGTCCTACGAAATGTGCCGTCCCATGGATATCTATACCATGTGGTTTACAAGGAGTGCTGCCAACCGGATATCCAAGGCTGTTCTGCGGTGTATGCCAATCCTTTTGGCTGCGGGATTCCTGCCTGCCCCTTATGGAATGACACTGCCGGTCTCCCCAAAAGCAGCGGTTCTGTTTTTGACGGGAATGCTTCTGGGCTTTTTGGTGGTTGTAGCTTTTTGTATGTTAGTCTATGTGGTCACATTTTTTACGATTTCACCGGACGGAGTACGGATGGTGGCTGTCTCCGCAGTAGAGCTGCTGGCGGGGAGCATCATTCCCCTTCCGTTTTTTCCTGACTCTGTGAGAACGGTTCTGGAGCTTCTGCCTTTTGCCTCCATGCAGAATGTGCCGCTGCGCATTTACAGCGGCGATCTGGCAGGCGAAGCCGCGGTTTTGGCGCTGGCGCTGCAGGTGTTCTGGCTGGCAGTTCTGGTCCTCTTAGGCAAACTTCTGATGCGCAGGGCAGAGAAGAAGATCACAGTGCAGGGAGGATGAGAGGATGGGATATCTACGGTTATATAAGAAGTATATGCAGATTCAGATACAGAGTATGATGCAGTATAAAGCGTCCTTCTGCCTGACGGCTGTGGGGCAGTTTCTGGTGTCCTTTAATGTGTTTCTGGGCGTGTATTTTATGTTTCAGAGGTTTCATGAGGTGGAGGGATTTACATACAGTCAGGTGCTTCTGTGCTTTGCTGTCACATTGATGGAATTTTCCCTGGCGGAGGCATTTGCCAGAGGGTTTGATACGTTTTCTTCCATTATCAGCAATGGGGAATTTGACAGGATCATGGTGCGTCCGAGGAATGAAATATTTCAGGTGCTGGCAAGTAAGATCGAGCTTACCAGAATCGGAAGAATGCTGCAGGCTGTGGTGATGTTTGCCTATGGAATTGCCAAAAGCCATGTGGAATGGACCTGGGATAAAGTGCTGACTGTGGTGTTTATGCTGCTTGGCGGAACTGCTGTCTTTACAGGGATATTTCTGGTATATGCTGCGATCTGCTTTTTTACCATTGAAGGGCTGGAATTCATGAATGTGCTTACGGACGGGGCGCGTGAGTATGGGAAATATCCGGTTGCCATTTATGGGAAAAGGGTGCTGCAGTTCTGTACTTTTGTTGTGCCCTATGCACTGATTCAGTATTATCCGATCTGCTATATCCTTGACAAGGACAGCAGGGGATTTTACATGTTTCTGCCGCTTTTGGGAGGCGTATTTTTGCTGCCGTGCTTCGGGCTGTGGAAACTGGGGGTGAGGCATTATAAATCGGTTGGAAGCTGAGAATAAAACGAACCCCTCCCGGCAGCATGGGATGCTGTGCCAGGAGGGGCAGTGATGCAGCTTAAATATCTCCGACGATATCCTGCAGCGCCTCTAAAAAGCGAAGCGCCAGCTTGCTGATCATCATATGTTCATTGCGTATCTGTCCCACAGTAAGTTTTTCCTGGCCGTATATGGGAATATAGACCCAGCTCTCATCATGCAGGGTGCCAGGATAAGGGCCTGCTGTGATACAGTAGGCGTCACTGTTAAGCATCAGACTGGTGGCGCTGGACCGGTCTGACACGATCAGATGTTTTTTGATGTGAAAGGGCTCCAGTATAATTTCCGACATGGAATAAGTATTACTGTGGCTCTGATTATAGGAAAGAAAAGGATACGGAGCCAGATCCGGCAGGGTAAGGCCCGTCCTCTTTCCCAGGGGATGATCTCTCCGCATACAGGCATAAGGCAATGTTTCAAATATGGGTTCAAAGATCAGATGCGCCTCTTTGAGGACACGTCTTATGACCGTGCTGTTTAACGGGCTCAGATACAAAAGCCCCACCTCACTTTTCAATGAATGTACATTATCAATGATGTCCTGAGTCTGTGTCTCAATGTACATAAATTCATATAATTCGTCTTTTACGGAATCAACTACCTTTGAAAACGCCTCAGAGGCAAAGGGATAGTGCTGGGAACTGACCGTAAAATAGTGTTTGTTCACACTTCCGATCTCGTATCTCTTTTCCAATGTATCCATCTGCTGAAGTACCTGTCTGGCATAAGCCAGAAACTCAGTGCCTTCGTCTGTAAACAATACACCCCGGGGTGTGCGGACAAATAATGATTTTTGAATTTCTTTCTCCAATTCGGCAATGGCCTTTGAGAGGCTGGGCTGGGCAATATATAATTCCCGGGCGGCTTTGCTCAGCGAGCCGCATTCGGCTATAGAAGCCACATATCTTAATTGTTGTAGTGTCATAGAAACCTTCCTTCAGCATATCGCTGATAATATCACGAAAAATACACACTCTAAACACAAGATGACTGTAAACTTGATGGATTGGAAATTAGTTTGAATCATTCTATCATAGAGTACCTATAGTTTCAAGTTATGGCTGGTAAATCCTTTTAACTATTTGAATTTTTATTAGTTTCATTTTATCATAAGTTTAATCAGAAAAACATAAAACTATTTCAAAAAACAAAAAAATATTTCATAGAATCACAAAAGTGAAACAAAGTTCTTATGAAAGAAGGGTGTCCGGAAACTTTTCTATTATGAGAATGGAAGAGTTTATGTTTTTTTGCACCGGTTGTGTAAACAGAATCACAATGTTATATCAGCGCTGATATAGTATAACGGCAAGGGCTCACCGTGAAGGTGTTTGACAAAAGTAGGGAGGTAAAAGATGAAGAATGTAGAAACAAAAAAACACAAAAAGGGTTCGATCAACAGTCTGGCGTTCTGGCCCGCTTTTGCAGGCTTAATACTATTACTGCTTATAGGAATCTTTTTTAAAGAACAGTTAGCTTCTGTTCTGAATACCATGCTGTACAGTATGGCGGATAAAATAGGGTGGGTCATTAACCTGTTCGCCCTGGTATGTTTTTTGATCGTCATGTATATCATGATAAGTAAATTTGGCGATATCAAGATCGGAGGAAAAGACGCGAAGCCGGAATTTACCAAATTTCACTGGATCGCCATGACTATCTGCGGAAGCATTGGCACAGGGCTGTTGTTCTGGGCCATGGGAGAACCGCTTTATAACTTTTTTGAGCCGCCGGCATATGCCGGCTGCCAGCCTGGAACTCGTGATGCTGCGATCTTCTCGATCTCTCAGGTTATGTGGCAGTGGTCTTTTGTTGAATTTGCGCTGTATGGAGCCTGTTCTGTGGCCTTTACGGTTGCTGTTTACAACCGCCGTAAAAAACTTCAGTTCAACTCCGTATTAGACCCGGTTTTCGGCCGCCGTCAATGGCTGGAGACACTGATTCACGGAGTCATGATATTTGCCATGGTCGGAGGATGCGCTAACTCCATGGGTGTTGGTCTGATGCAGATCGGTGCCGGACTGGAATCTGCATTTGGAATCAGCCAGTCAAATTTTGTGTATTTTTTAGTAGCTGCCTTTATCGGTGTGATGTTTGTCATTATGAGTGTTTCCGGTATTCATAAAGGACTGAAATATGTATCTACAATCACATTTTTCATTTTCTGCGCCCTGCTGGTTTATGTATTTATCTGTGGTGATACTGCATTTATCGGCAAACTTACCACAGAGTCCTTTGGTAAGATACTGGATAACTGGGGGTCTAAGACGTTAGTCAACAATACCCTTTCAGATGATACCTGGTATGCCAACTGGATCGTCCAGTATTGGTCTTCCTTTATTTTGTACTGCCCGGTATTTGGTATGTTTTTCTGCAGGATGGCAAAAGGACGTACCCTTCGGGAGTTCCTGGTAGTCAATGTTATTATCCCTGCGATCTTCTGTATCACCTGGATAGGTATCTTCGGCGGACAGACCATCAGTCTGCAGACCAGCGGTACCATGGATGTATGGGGGATGGTGCAGGATTACGGAATGCAGGCAACGGTATTCCAGATCATCAAGTCACTGCCGATTGGAAATATCGTGCAGATTGTATTTATCATAGCGATCATTGGATCCTTCACAACAATGGCAGATCCCATTGCTTCCGTGCTTGCCACCATGTCTGTACATAATCTGACCGTGGATGATGAAGCACCGAAAAAATTCAAGATCATCATGGGTCTGCTGATCACAGCTACCGCCTATACAACCGTTGCAACAGATGGTGTCAATGCGGTAAAAGCCATGTATGTTATCCTGGGGGCGCCGATTATGCTGATTGTGGGAATCTGTATTTTTTCCTTCTTTAAGCAGGCAAAAGAGATCCAAAAATATCCCAATGACATGCTGCCGGAATCAGAAAAAAGTGATGAAGAATAAAAATAGTATGAGAAAAGAGAGGTATTCCTATGAAATTAACACCATATGAACAGGACATGCTGGATGGAAAATTCGGCCGTTTTAAACAAATCGCATTGGAAAATGTTTTAAAATATGCCCGTGTCGTGGGCGCGGAAGAACTGGTTGAGATTACAAAATCCACACTGTATTTCGGGGCACATTCCTATCTGGAGACCTGCGATGCAGATACATATGATGAGATATTTGCCAAAATGTATCTCTGTACAGATGAAAAAGTGGAATTAGGCGAATTTGAGAAGACCTGTTACTGTCAGACCTGTGTTGCGCCCTGCGATCAATATGATTATAAAGTGACACATCTTCCGAAAGAATTGTTTGACAGAAATACAGAATATTTAAGACGTACACTGAAGGCAGGCTGCTGCATAGCCGGTTCCTGCACGCCGTATCTGAACGGCTGGGTGCCGTTATTCGGAGAACATGTGGTGACATCTGAATCCAGCAATATCACCATGAGCAATTCTGCATTCGGCGCAAGATGCAACGCAGACGGAGAAGAGGCGATCACATGGATATCCATCTGCGGCCGTGCTCCTAAATGGGGATTTTATCTTCAGGAAAACCGTTACGCGGATACGGTATACCACATTGAGTGTAAATCAGAGACAAGATTTGACTGGGATATCATTGGCTACACAGTAGGGCGTATGCTGCCCTCCGCCGGAGTTCCTGTTTTGACCGGAGATTTCCACAGACCTACCCTGACCATGTTGAAACAGTGCTTTACCGCAATGGCTACTACGAGCGCATGTGAAATGTGCCATATTGTCGGTGTGACTCCCGAGGCGCGTTCCCTGGAAGATGCCAGAGGAAACAAACCGCTCAGAGGTGAATTTACCATCACACAGGAGGATTATGAGGAATCCCGCCGCCAGATCTGCAGTGCGGGAGAAGGCAAGATCAACTTTGTACTGATGGGATGCCCGCACTACAGCCTGGAGGATATCCAGCAGGTAGCAAATTATATAGAAGGGAAAAAGGTAGCGGAAGGTGTAGAACTCCATGTCTGGACAGATATGTCTACGCTTGCCATGGCAAAAGCAAGCGGTTTTGTAAAAACGATTGAGGAGGCAGGCGGAAATGTATTGTCAAGCAGCTGTGCTATGGTCATGGATCCTGCAGCTTTTGCGCATGTCACTGCCATGGTGACGGATTCCGGTAAACAGGGACATTATATGCACTCCTGCTTTGGAGCAGGCAAGCATGTCCCGATCTATTATGGCGATATCTATCAATGTATTGACGCCGCTGCAGCAGGCTATTGGAAAGGAGAAGCATAATGGAAAATACGATGATCAAAGGACGCGGAGCCTATGAAGGAGTCATGGAAGGAGAAGCGCTTGTTCTTCCTGACAGTGTACAGGGATGGGCCGGTTTAGATGAAAAAACGGGTATCATCATAGAGGAAGCAAACAGCAAATTCGGCGCGTATATCGGGGGAAAGATCCTGATCCTTCCCTGTGCTAAGGGAAGCAACGGGTGGGCCAGCCATTTTTATTCTGCCTCTGTGGCAGGCCACAAGCCCATCGCATGGGTCATTGAAAAACTGGATTCCCGCTGTGCTGCCTGTATTGTGGAACTGGGAATACCCGCAGTTGTGGAGACTGAAACAGAGGCATGCAAGATTATTCATGACGGAGACTACATTCGCGTGGACGGCAACAAGGGAACCGTAGAAATATTAAAACGGGCAGAATAAAATTTTTAACTTTCTGAATATTTAAAGAAAGACATCCATAACCTTATGATGAATGAAATAATGAATAAAGTATTTCATGCATTGGAGGGATTATGGATGTTTTTTTATTATGATGCCACATATCTTCTGGTCTTAGCAGGTGTAATACTCTGTGTCATAGCATCTGCAAATGTGAACCAGACCTACAAAAAGTACAGTACCGTGGGAAATGCCCGGCACATGACAGCGGAACAGGCAGCCAGGACCATACTGGACCGTGCGGGAATCAGCCAGGTGAAGATTGAGAGGGTCGGCGGAAATCTCACAGACCATTATGACCCCAGAAGCAAAGTACTGCGGCTGTCTGAAACCGTCTACGGCTCAGAGTCCGTGGCAGCCATCGGCGTGGCGGCCCACGAGTGCGGCCATGCGATCCAGGATGATGTGGGGTATGTACCGATCAAGATCAGAGGCGCGATCGTTCCGGTCGTAAGTCTTGGTTCTGCCCTCTGCTGGCCGCTGTTCCTCATCGGCCTTCTCATGGGAGCACCGGGTCTTGTAAACGCGGGTATTATTTTATTTTCTCTGGTGGTGGCCTTTCAGCTTGTGACCCTGCCTGTGGAATTCAACGCGTCCGGCAGAGCACTCAGGATTCTGGACGGTGCCGGAATCCTGGAGGGAAATGAACTGCAGGGGGCCGGGAAAGTTCTGCGCGCAGCAGCACTGACCTATGTGGCCTCGGCACTCTCATCTATCCTGCAGCTTTTACGTCTGGTACTGCTTTCCGGCAGACGGAGAAATTAGGCCGCTGCTGTTTACAGCCGTTGTCCCGCAGGGGGAGTTATGCACATACGCATAAAAATACCGAGTTTACTTTTTCTCCCTCCGGCAGTAGAATAAAGACAAGAGGAATAGTCCGGAGGAAGCATATGGCAGAGGGATACGAACATTCAGAGGAAAAAGATTACCTGGAAGAGATGCTTGACAATTTCGCAAAGGCAACAGAGCTGGGAATCATAGCAGTGAACACTTACGGGGAGGTCTTCCTTGCCAGTAAAGACTACTACGAGTGCGCATACTGCCGTCAGGTGCAGGACACGGAGGTGGGAAGAGCACGCTGCAGGCGTACCTATAAAAAGGCCTGCAGGCAGGCATTCCTGTGGAAAGAACCGTATTTTTTTGCCTGTCATGCCGGCCTTGTCATGTGGGCAGTCCCCATCTATGCGGATGGAACAGAAGTGGGAGCTGTCATGTGCGGACAAGTCCTTCTGTGGGAGCCGGATCATGTGTTCTGTCAGGACGCGGAAAAGTTCTGTCTGAGCGAAAAGGACCGCAGAGAGATGGAGCAGAAGGTAAAAAAGCTGCGCGTGATCTCCGCAGACCAGTGCCAGTCCTCTGCCAACCTTCTCCAGGTCATGATGCAGTATCTCTCAAAGACGCAGAACGCCATTTTCATGGACCAGAAGAATCTCATGAGCTGGCGTGATGCCATGACCACCAGGATCGAAGAGAGAAAGAAGACACTGAAAAATGAAAAATTCGACTGGTCTGTCTATCTGAAAAGGGAGAAACGGTATCTCCAGTACGTCCGTATGGCGGACAAAGAAAAGATACAGAACATGCTGGAAATGTTGTTCACGGATATCGAGATCCTGTGTTCCTACGACAAGGCTCTTGTGAAGTCAGCCCTGCACGATTTCATGGCTGTGACCGCCAGAGCCATCGTGGAGGCAGGGGCGGACAGCGAAGTCGTCATGAATGGTGTAAAACATTACAGGCAGGACATGAAGCATGTGGAAAACATTGAGGAAATGATGGAGATCACCTACCGGATGCTGAACCGGTGGTTTGACAGTATTTACCTTCTGGGGACAGATGACCATATCAGTGTCATGAAAAATGTCAGGGATTACATAGAAGAGAATTACAATAGGAAGATTACCCTGGATGACATCTGCAGCCACGTATTTTTGAGCAGGTCTTATCTCTGTACCTTATTCCGTCAGAAGACCGGAGGAACCATCAGCGATTATATCCTGAGGGTCAGGATCGAAAAGTCTATAGAGCTGATGGGGAACAGGGAACTGAGCCTGAAGGAGATCATGGAACAGTGCGGGTTTGAAAGCCAGAGCTACTATACAAAGACATTCCGAAGGCTGATAGGAGTCAATCCGGGACAGTACAGGAACAAATTCTTATAGGAGATGCAGAATGGATATATATGAAGAAATCAGGCGGAACCTTCTGGGCGGGAAGGCGGATGAGGTGGTAAATCTGATCAGAAAAGCCATTGCTGTCTGCTATCCTCCGGAGTCAGTGCTCAAAGAGGGACTGATTCTGGGCGTGGATACACTGGCGTACAAGTTCCGCAACAGTGAGGTCTGCGTGCCGGAGGCGCTGCGTGTGGCCCGTGCCTTAAATGCCGGCCTCAGATGTCTGACTCCCTATCTGGATCAGGGGGGCGCCAGGCAGTGCACTGCGGTCATCGGTACCGTGGAGGGGGATGTCCATGACATCGGAAAGAATCTGGTCAAGATATACCTCTCCACTCTGAATATAGATATGGTGGATCTGGGGGTGGATGTCAGCAAAGAGGAGTTTGTGGAGGCAGCAGTGGAACATGACGCCAGGCTTGTCATGGCGTCTGCACTTCTGCCCACAACGGTCTGTGAATTGAAGGGTGTCATAGAGGAGCTTACGAAGGCAGGCATAAGGGACAAGGTCATTGTCTTCGTGGGAGGCCTGTCCGTCAGCAAAGAGTATGCGGAAGAGATAGGAGCGGATTATTATACCAGGGATGCCATTGAACTGCGGGACTTCCTGAACAAGAATCTGTCCAAACTCCTGAAAGAAATATAGAGCAATAAATAGCAAAATACAGCAAAAGTAACAGACCCTGTTCTGTGGTATTCTTGATGTATCAAAAGAAGATACGTATCGGGAATGCAACAGAACAGGTTTTTTATGGAGGAGGTAAAACATGAGACCATCAATCAAGTATTTAAGCGACGCGGAAGTAGTACGGGTACATGAAAAAGCATTGGAGATGCTGGAAGATCTGGGAATGAAATTTGAGGGGGCAGAGGCAAGAGAATACTTTGCAAAAGCAGGGGCAGAAGTGTCCGGACAAATCGTGAAAATACCGCGCAGCATCATCGAGGAAGGATTAAAGACGGTTCCAAAGCGAGAGGAATTCGTTTTATATGGAAGGACACCGGATAAAGATGTGCATGTGAAAGACAGGGTGCCGTCACTGGCTGCCATGACCATGGCTACCCATGTGCTGGACCCGGAGACAGGACTGCGCAGGAAAGCTACAGACAGAGACCTTGCCCTGATCACAAGGATCATGGAAAAACTGGACACCGTGACCATCGCCAGTGCACTGGTCACACCCCAGGATGTGCCCATGGCGGCATCCGACTGGTATACCTGGGCGACTTCCATTAAAAATACCACAAAACACATTACCGGTGGAGCTGTAGGAAAAGAGGGTGTGCGGGATGCCATCAAGATGGCCAGTCTGGCAGTGGGAAGCGAAGAAGAATTCCTGAAACGTCCTTTCATCTCCTTCTGGGTCCTGACCATGCCGCCTCTCCGAGTGGATGAAAATACATCCAATGTATTGATGGAGGCAGCCGTGCATAAGGTACCGTCAGTGATCAGCTCCGGCGGAATCCTGGGCATGACATCCCCCATGTCCGTGGAGAGTGCACTGGTGCATACCCATGCGGAGACATTAGCCTGCATCGCACTGTCCCAGCTTGTCAATCCGGGGGCGCCTGTGATCTATTCCAGCTATGTGCGCAGCATGGATATGAAGACCATGTGCATCAATATGTCCTCACCGGAGAGCATTATCATGAAGGTAGGCATGTCACAGATGGGAGATTATGTTGGGCTGCCGACCAAGATGCCGGCCAATCTGCGGGACGGTAAGGTGCTGGATGCACAGGCCGGATTTGAGACCGGTATGGGCGGACTCGCCGGAGCACTGAGCTGTGATTTCATCGTTTCCATGCAGCTTGACATGGACCTTATGGTGGACTTTGCGGATATGATCTATTCCGATGAGTGCATGCAGATTCTGCAGAGGATGGCCCGTCCGCTCAGCTTTGACGATGAGACACTGGCCTATGACAATATGGAGGAAGTGGGCCCCGGCAACACATTCTTGGAGACTGACCACACCTTTGAACATTTCAAGGATGAAATATGGATGCCGAGATATATGGAGAGAGGCACCTGGGAGAACTGGGAGGCGAACGGAAGCCGTGATATCCGTGATATCTGTGCGGAAAAAGTGAAGGATATGCTGGAAGAGCTGCGTGACTATGAGATCCTGCCAAAAGATGTGAGGGATGCCATAGACGCTGTCGCTGCCGGTTCCTCGGAGAAGGCGAAGAACATCAAGCGTTAGAGGGGGGAGGATGCTTATGGATAAGACAAAAGGCAAGACCATAGGGCTGCTGGCCATGGTAGTGGTCGTCACGATTTACGGTGTGTCTTATATTTCCAGGGCTGTAATCAGTGAATACCTTCCTACGGTAGTGATTCTGGTCATCCAGATGGCGATCATGACGATTTTGTTCACCGGATTTAACCTTATGACCGGAAAGAATATGAAAGTGAAGAAAAAGGATTGGGGTATCATCATCCTGTCCGGCCTGGTCGGTACGACATTCTTCCATGGGTTCACTATTTTAAGTGTTACATCTATAGGGGCTACGGTCTCCTCCCTGCTATTTGGATTTGCAGCTGTCTTTGCGCTGATCATGGAAATCGCTCTGTTTCACAGGAAGAAGACAAAGCTGGGAATCCTGGGGATATTGATCTCTCTTGTCGGTGTGTACATTCTGATGGGAGTGAAAATCGGGGATCTGATGGCAACCAATTTCAAAGGATATGCGCTGTGTCTTTTGAGCATCATTTCCTGGGTAGTCTATTGTTTCCTGACAGACAAGATATCGGATGGATATGAGAAGACCGTATTGCTGAACTACCAGGCACTTGTGGGGGCTGTCACTACGCTGCCGTTTTTATTCTTCTATCATGTGGAGCCGTCCGTCCTTGCAAAGCCGCAGGTGTTCATGAACCTGATCGTGCTGGGGGTATTTAATTCTACGATTGCTTATTTTTTGAATATATTTGCGATCAAAAGGATCGGTGTGCTGCTGTCAAATCTGATGATGGATTTTCTGCCGGTAGTGACCATCGTGATTTCACTGGTACTATACAGTACAATACCTACTGCGAACCAGATCATCGGTGGAATCATCATTCTGGTTTCTGTGTTCATGCTGGATAAAGACCAGAGGAACTTGGACGCGCAGGCGTAAAAATGCTCCTTCCTAAGTAACAGTTATTTCGCTTAGGAGGGAGCATTTTATATAATTTAGCTGGTATGGCACTCCTGGTTTGTAAGGACAATGGTAAGTGTGAAGATAAAGCTATCAGATTCTAATTTCATCAGACCATCGTATTTTTTTGCAATGAGCTGCATGGAGGACATGCCAAAACCATGAGGAAGACCGTCGCCGCCCTTGGTTGAATGGATGTGGTTATTGATAATACGGGGGGCATGATCTACTGTGTTGGTGCATTTAAAAGTGAGATAACCACCCTTAGTGTTTACGGTAAGATGAATGCAGGCCCTTGTACGGTCCATTAGCTGCAGACTGCATTCTATGGCATTATCCAGAGCATTTTTCAGGAGAGCAATGATATCTATATCATCAATCCGGATTTTTTCTGTGAGGCTGATATTGACCTGGAAGTCAATTCCATTATTTATGCAGGAATTGTGGATGTCAGTCAAAACCGCGTTCAAAATACTGTTATCGCAGTATTCCTCGTGTTTCAGCTGCAGGGTATGCTCCGTAAGCTTGGTGAGGAGATTCAGAGCCTCTTCTGATTTTCCTATATGAAACAGCGTGTAAAGCGTGGTAAGCTGATGCCGCTGGTCATGCTGAATAATGCGAATGGTTTTGTGGTGCTCCATCAGGTTGTCTGTGTATTGTTTCAGAATCTGGTTCTGAGAAGCGATAATGATTCGGCGTTCTTCCTCCGCCATTTTTTCATTGGATATGACACACATATTTAGAATATCCAGAACAGAAAGTGTGACAATTATTAAAAGCATGCAGGTAAATAAAATTTCCTGAGGCAACTTCCGGAAAAGAAACATATCTCCTCCAAATGAACAGCAGATTAAAAGAAGGAACATAGTTGTGCCGCTGGCTATAGAAGTTTTTCTGTAGTTTTCTTCCGGCTCGGGGAGTATGGTAAAGATTTTCTGTCGTGCAATAAACATACTGACGCACCAAATGACATTAATCAATGCGTTTACTGTAAAAAATACAATAGGTGATACACTTCCTGATAATGCTGAAATACCGGCAAACTTTTCTGCTGCGTAGAGTGCCGCAACGCTGATAATACCCTGATGAAAGGTGCTGTATAGCTTGTGAAATCTTTTTTCTTTGTAGATTAGATTGACAAGGATACAGCAGACGGCTACAGCCAGTACACTGTAAGGAATCAGCAGGGGCGATTTATCAATACTAAAATAACAGTATGTCAATAGAGCAGATACCAAAATATGCAGATAAAAATATACCTTTCTTTTAAGGGTAAGGTACAAAGAGACCTGAAAAGCAGCACAAAATCCTGAGACGGATGAGACAACAAGTCTGTAAATAATCAATTCTATGTTCATAATGAGATATTCCCCACGTAATGCATAAACTGTGTCTTGACTTTCCCCTGTTTTCCTTTGCTGATGGGCAGCAAATCACCTGTAGTCAGAAGTATGTCTGTTTTCTGGATTTGTCTGATATAGTCAGGATTGACAATAAAACTCTGATGGCATCGAATAAAATCCCTAAATAGAAAATCCTTTTCAATAGAATCCAGTTTGCTGTAAAAGTAATAGGTATTTGTATCAGTTACAATTTTAATGATCCGTTTTATGCTTTCAAAATATACAATTCTTTCTAATGGAACGCTGAAGAACCCTCCTTTGAAGGAAAAATAGAATTTTTTATTCTGAAAAGCGGCAATTTTATTGATTGCGCGTTCAAGGGTATCTTTCAGGTGATCGTAGGAAATCGGTTTGACTAAATACTCAAATGGTTCAGCAGAAAAACTGAGAAACACTTTTCCTGCATGGGATGTTACAAAAATAATAATGACGGATTTATCCTTCTCTCTAAACTGCCGTGCAGCTTCTATACCGTTCAGACCTTCCATCTCAATGTCAAAAATAGCAATATCAAAACTATACGGTATTGTTTCGCGAAAAAAGCTCTCACAACTGGTATATTGGGTGAGTGAAAAAGTCTTTTCAATATCTGCTGAAATCTGTTCCAGCATCTGAGAGATACATATCTGATCTTCTTTGCTGTCCTCAATATGGACAAGTCTGTACATAACGGAATCACCTCTTATCAAATGTATCAGCAATGCCTGTGGGGGACGATAAGTTTAATCTATTATATTTTCTTTATTCTGAAAAGTCAATAAGTTCCATGCGATTAATGAAAAATTATAATGTAATTGCTGAATAGAACAGAAAATGACATTTTTAATCCCGAAAATGACATATGTATTGAAGCCTAAATACAGTTTGGATATCATGAATGTATAGTAGAATCGGCAGGTGAATAATGGCTTTGTCCGGATAAGTTCCGGGGGCGGGAAAGGAGGAGAAGATGGGAGACAATGAAAATATGCTGCCGCAAGAGAAGGAGAAGAAAGGGACGAAAAAGGGAATTGCCGGGCCTGGTGATATCGGAGGGGGATTGGCAATCGGATTTGGAACTCTTTGTTTCTGTTTTTGGGCAAATGCTATGGGGTTTTGTGATACAGAAGGTTTTGAACTGGCAATCGGAGTTGTACTGCTGGGATTCTTTGTGATCTATCTCGTAGGAGGGCTTTATTATCTAAGGCTTGGCAATACACTGTCGGGATGCGTCTATGTTGTGTTTGCCACAAGTTTCGGGCTATTCGGCGGCGCTGTGAATGTGGGACATGCATTGTGTTCATATTCGGGAATTCCATTTGATAATACCATTGGCGGCATTAGTTTTCTGATATCAGGTACATTTGTATTGTTTTTGCTTCCGGGTCTGCGGTACAGTGCGAAAGTGGACTTCCTGGTATTCTTTTTTGCAGGAATCGGTGTTTCAGCGTCAGGATTGTCAGGCCTTGGGATTATGACTGTAATGACGGGGATGCTCAGCGGATGGGCCCTTTTGTTTAGTGGAATCTGCGTATACTATTCTGCAGTAGCCGGTGTTTTAAAAACAACAGGAATTGATGTGCCATGCGGCAGGCCGTTTTTTAAACAGAAAACAGTTGACGGCTGATTTTGACGGAAAATTAGAGTACGGATTTACAGGTCATCCGTTATCAGACCTGAATATGAAATAAAGGAGAAAAAGACAAATCATGGATGAAAAGAAATTAACGGCAGTACCGCCCTCAAAAGGGTATCTGGTAGTAGATACAAAAAAGTGTTCCGGATGTATGAGCTGTATGATGGCCTGCACCTTAGCTCATCACGGGGTCATAAATCCGGTATTATCCAGAATTCAGATCAAAAAGAATGTATTTGGAAAATACCCTAAGGATGATATTGAACAGTACATATGTCATCAATGTGAGCAGCCGGTATGTATGGAAGTCTGTCCGAAAGAGGCAATATATGTGGATGCAGAGACTGGTGTGCGCAGAATTGACAAGGAGAAATGTATTGGCTGTAAAAAATGCATTAAAGCATGTCCTTATCCCCCTTCGCGTATTGCCTTTGATCCGGAAGAGAAGAAAGCTTTGAAGTGCGACCTTTGTCTGGATACACCGTTTTGGGAAGAGAATGGAGGCCCATGTGGCAAGCAGGCGTGTATTACAGCCTGCTCATTGAAAGCAATTAAATTTGTCACGGAGATGCCTGAGCAGTCAGAAGAAGGATATCATGTAAATCTACGTAAGAGCCTTCATTATGCACGCATGAACTTTCCCATTGATGATGAAGGAATACAGCCTCCAAAAGAAGCTGTGGAGGCTGCAGGTCTGAAGCCTACAGGTTCTGGTGTTGCAAGAAGTTTCTGGGACGATCCGGACACAGAAAAGGAGGAGTAGACATATGTCATTTTACGGCTATACAGGGAAAATTGCTTATGTAAATCTTACTGACAATGAGATTAGAATGATTGACACTGAAAAATATATGGACTGGCTGGGGGGCCATGGACTGGCCAGCGCACTGTTCTGGGATTACTGCGAAGATAAATCAATCAAACCTTTTGACCCTAAAAATCTGATTGTGGTGGCAGCAACACCGTTTTCGGGAACCATGGTTCCTTCAGCGGGAGCCCGTGTGGAAGTGACAGGAATCGGAGCATTTGGAGAACCAGAGTGGTACAATCGTTCCAGTCTTGGGGGACGTGTTGCGGGAAGCATGAAGCGAGCAGGTTTTGATGCGTTCATGGTTACCGGGAAAGCGGATCATCCTGTCTGGATCAATGTCTATGACGGCACGGTCACCATTGAAGATGCTACTGAAATGTGGAAAAATGAATACGATGCGTATGAGACACAGATTGAGATTCAAAAGATTGTTACAGAGGGGGCTGAAAATGGCAGGTGGTATGATATCAGGACAGAGAAGCGTAAAGCAACCACCATGCAGCGGCCGGCTGTTATGGCAATTGCACCCATAGCTCAAAGGCTTGGACGTGTTGCGGGTATCGTACATGATGCAAGCCATATTGCTGCACAGTGCGGTTTTGCGGCGGTATGGGGGTCCAAGAACCTGAAAGCTGTCAGCTTTGCAGGAACACAGTCCGTCAAAGTGGCAGATCCCAATGCGCTTCTGAAACTGCGGGAAGAAATTATTGACAGGACCGTTTATAAGATTGATAAGCCAGATAATATTCCATATGACTGCCATTTTCAAACACATTTATTTAATACACCTGGACGTGGGCAGGGGCTGTCAAATTTCAGCTATCTTCCTTCACGCCCTGAAGCTTGTGAAGGATGTCATGGTGCATGCCGTGCTATTTATCCGGATGGTAAAGGGAATGAATCCTTTTGTATCATCTTCAACTGGGGAAAAGGTTCTGTGGAGCCGGAAGAAACAGGAAGGCTGAACGCAGACCTGTTGAATCGCTGGGGAATCAATGGATTTGAGATTGATACGCCGTCCTATGTATATGCACTGTATAAACGCGGCCTTGCAGGACCGGGTAAACAGATTGATACAGGTGATCTTGATTTTTCAACATATGGGACGCATGAATTCTCTCGTCAGCTTCTGCTGAAGATGGTAAATCGTGAAGGAGAATTGGGAGATGCGCTGGCTGATGGTGTTGCCAGGGCTGCGAAGAGATGGGGAACCTGGGATGAGGATTCCAGGACAGGTGTGCTGGTACATCCTCAATGGGGATACTATGAGCATTACTCACCTCAGGTGGAAACAGACTGGAGTTATGGAAGTATATTTGGAGAACGTGATATCAATGAGCATTATTTTAATTTTTATGTGTACTGGGTTCCGAAAGCTTGTATTACACTTCTGGATATTCCGCCGCTGCTGTCTGCAAGCCAGATGGCAAATATGCTCGCAAAATCCACAGGCCTGACTCCCATGAGCTTTGATTACAGTGAAGAAGGCATGTATAGTGATGCGAGAATGGATGCGGTTGTATGGGGGCGTCATTGGGCGCGTGTATGGGAACAGTCGTTATGCTTCTGCGACTGGGGATTTCCGCGCATTAATTTTAATGATCCCTATGGCAATTATGAGATTGATATTGATGATTACGGCTGTAAACTCTATAAAGCCGTAACCGGAAAAGAGATGACCCGGGAAAAAGCCCTGGAGCTCGGACACAAGATATTTACACTGGATAAGGCAATCTGGACACTACAGGGCAGACATCGCGATGACGAAGTATTTGCAGGTTATGTTTATGAACGTCCGAATCCAGAGGATGCTTTATATCCAATGTATAAAGATGGGAAATGGGATTACTGCTCCGGTAAAGGGCGCACCATGGACCGTGACAAGTTTGAAGATTTTAAGACACGCTTTTATATAAGAGAAGGCTGGGATACGGCAACCGGCTGGCCGACCAGAAGCACTCTTGAACAGATGGGGTTGAAAAATGTTGCAGATACTCTGGAAGCCGCTGGAAAACTGGGAGCAGAGTCATGAGCTGCTATGAGATGGAATCCGAACCTCTGGATGAGATATTTGGATTCCATATGGATTATCCCACAGCAGATGAAGTACACAGATTTAAAAGGGAAGTATCCTGGGAAGAGCGGTTTGAAGTGCTTTCCCAGGGTTTCCACAGGGGGTGTTATGTTGATTATTGCTATACGCTTCAATCCCTGACTGATTTTGTGACTAAAAGAAATCCGCGCAATCCGACAGGGGGTGTCCGAACTCTGGATGGAGAGAAGCTGACAGCCTGGGTCAATGATATAATAGGAGACCATGAACTGGCCGCTGTACTGGAAAGAGTCTTTTCAGGTAATGAAAGAATGCCCGTTATAGTAGATACGGTTCGTGTGGTGCTGTCTGCCCGCATGAACCAGTATGCGGAGGTCCTGGAAGAGGAGGAATGATTATGCTGGATATTGCGCAGGATTTTCCGATGTTAAGGAATCTGAGGAGTGAGAACTGCCGTTTTGTGTATCTGGACAATGCTGCGACTACGCAGAAGCCGGACTGTGTCATAAATGCGCTGACAGAATGGTATTGCTGGAGGAATGCAAATCCCCACAGAGGGACTTACAATTTGTCGAAAGCTGCCACAGAGCTCTATGAAAAATCCAGAAGAGTGGTGGCAGACCATATAGGGGCTGACGTAGGCGAGATTATTTTCTGCAGGAATACCACGGAGGCAATTAATCTTGTAGCCCAAAGTTTTGCTCTCAATAAAATTACGGAAGGTGATGAAATAGTTCTTCCCATATCAGAGCATCATAGTAACCTCCTGCCATGGCAGAAGATTGCCAGAGAACGGAAGGCACGTCTGGTTTATCTGCTGACAGACCGGTATGGCCGACTGACAGATGCAGAACTGGATAAAAAGATCGGATTCCACACTAAAATCGTAGCGTGTGCAATGGTGAGCAATGTACTGGGCACATGGTTTCCCCTAAAAAAGATTATCGATAAAGCACACAGCGTCGGCGCTTTTACTGTGATTGACTGCGCCCAGGGGCTTCTGCACGGTTCTGTGAATCCTTATGAAATGGGGGCTGACTTTCTTGCCTTTTCAAGCCATAAGGCTTTTGGGCCAAATGGTATTGGGATTTTGTGGGGAAGAAAAAAGTATCTGGAAGAGATGACACCTTTTTTAAGAGGTGGCGAGATGGTTACGGCCGTGACAGAACGAAAAGCTATCTTTGAGCAGGCCCCCCTGAAATTCGAGGCAGGGACGCAGGATCCCGCAGGTGCTTATGCTTTTGCTGCAGCACTGGATTATATTGAAAATCTTGGGATAGAGAAGATACGTGCTCATGAGGCTGTACTGACACAACAGCTTTTGGAAGGATTAAGAAGGATACCAGGGCTGAAAATATACGGCAATCCGGATTATGCGGATGACAGAGGCGGAATCGTGTCATTTAATATTGCGGGGCAGAGCCCTTTGGCAGTTGCTTTTTATCTGGACCGCAGCGGAATTACTATTCGTGCAGGAACGCACTGTGCCCAGCCGCTGCTCACCTATCTGGGAGCTGCAGCCACCTGCAGGGTAAGTCTCAGCCCTTATAATACGGAGGAAGAGATTGCGTACTTTCTGGATTGTCTGGCGAAAGTGCCGGAAACGATAGCAGGGACCACATTAAAAGGAAGATGATTTGTAATAATTAGGCTCCTTATCCAGAGTTAAGATGGAGAAGGAGCCTTTTTAATACAATCGTCCTGTGATCAATCACCTTTTCTACGTTTTCCCCTTGATGATTATCCGCCTACAGAGGAGATACTTTTAATATAAATAGAGCGAAAACAGCAGATTGTGATGGGAGATGTATAAATGAGAGATCCTTATGGAAGAAAGATTAATTATATGCGTATTTCTATAACGGACAGGTGTAATCTTCGGTGTCGTTACTGTATGCCGGAGGATATAGAAAACATACCTGCGAGGGAAATACTGAGTTTTGAAGAAATTTTGATGGTCTGCCGGGCAGCAGTTTCACTGGGGATTACCCGGTTCAAGCTGACAGGAGGAGAACCTTTAGTACGGAGAGGCTGTTCTGAGCTGGCAGGGAAAATCAGGAAAATTCCGGGGGTGGAGCAGGTAACGCTGACGACAAATGGAATTGGACTAAAAAAGAATCTGCCGGCACTTCTGGAGAGCAGGATAGACGGAGTAAATATTAGTTTGGATACTCTGGATTCAGAGCAGTATAGACAGATTACAGGTCGGGACGGGCTTACAGAGATTTTGGATGGCCTGGAGGCGGCAGTGTGGGCCGGAATAAGGGTTAAGGTTAACTGTGTCATGCAAAAAGGGGTCACAGAGGAGCAGTGGCCATACTTGATTGGATTGGCGAAAGAGCACAAGGTGGATGTTCGTTTTATTGAAATTATGCCCATTGGATACGGGAGAGAATATATATCCCTGTCTGCACAGGAATTGTTTTCACTGATTGCCAAAAGAAACCCCAATATCTTATCTGACAAAACGGTACATGGAAATGGACCGGCGGTATATTACCGCATACCGGGTTTTCTGGGCTCAATAGGATTTATCAGTGCTATGCACGGGAAATTTTGCAGCAGATGCAATCGAATCAGAATGACAGCACAGGGGGATGTGAAGCCTTGTCTTTGTTATGAAGAAAGTATTTCTTTAAAACCTGTTCTGCGCTCTGGCGCAGATGACCGGGAGAAATTCCGGCAACTGCGGGGTGCCTTGTATCAGGCTGTTATGAAGAAACCGGATCAGCATTGCTTTGAACAACTTCAGAAGATTACTGAAACCCATAAGATGATTCAAATAGGAGGATAAATCTGTAACCCTGTTCTATGGTATTTCTGATGTGACGGGAATACATAGGACAGGGTTTTGGGGATTATGGGGATAGTGCTACCGCATGACATATCCAAGAGTCGCGGACAGCCTCCTTACAGCAGCGATAAGCGTTTCACTTATTGCATGCTCCTCCTCGGTGAGCGTGGTGCTGTTGATACTGATCACACCCAACGGCGTAGTGGAAAAAAGAAGCCGGAGATGTAGCGGCTCTATGAAGAACTGGAGGATTGTGGAAGGCGCCTGATGAAATATAAGGACTGTTTTGAAATCATGGGGAATGATCGTAACAGATATTCCAAAACAGATTTGAAAGCGACCTTTATGCGCATGAAGGAAGACCATATGTTAAAAGGTCAGCTCAAACTGGCCTATAATGTGCAGATTGCGGTGGAAAACTACTTTATTATCCATGGTTATGTGAGCAGCTATCGGACGGATTATAACACGCTGGTCACAGTTCTGGAAAAACACCATAAGGCGTTCGGGAACATTTTGAAAGAAGTGACCGCTGACAGCGGTTACTGTAGCGAGAAAAACCTGCTGTATCTGAAAGAGCATCTGACTGCCAGCTATATTAAGCTCCAGGACCATATAGATGTGAAGACTGCAGGTCCCATGAGAATATCTAAAGCGAACGAGGAATCCTGAAACGCCAGATCCGTTCCATTCAGACAAAAGGCCACTTTGGGGATAGCAAAGAAAATGAGAACTTCCGGCGTTTTAGCTATCAATCAGCGGAGAAAGTATATAAAGAGTTTATGCTGTATGCGATTGGCCGGAATATAAATATCACCGTTTCCTTCATCAGAAGATTGAGAAATATGAGGGAAAAAGGAGTAGAAAGCAGCTTAGTGAAGGAAGCACCGGCTGAAATCAAGACAAGGAGTTTTTGCGCCCTAAAATAAATAGATTCAGAAAAAAAGAGATACCTCTGTAGAATTTCACGGCTTTGAAAAAGCCTGTATTCTACAGGGGAATCTTCTTCTTATATGTCAAGGGCCAAAAATCGGTATTAACCGACAGCTCCTTCAGATTTGGCAGCCAGGAATCCAGTAATCGATGAGATGGTTAATTATTAAGGACAAATCCATTAGGAAAAGGATCGGTATCCTCCAAAATCCATTTTGTATAGCCGTACACCCAGCACTGGCCACCTACACAGGGAACAATGGCTTTATAGTCTCCTATCTTTGTTTCCTCCGCAATCGTTCCATAAAATCTCAAGTCAAACAGACCTTCATTTACGTATTCCTCCCCGGGTTTTAGATTTCCCTTTACATATTCTAGGGCCATTAGCGCACCGGTCCCATTGCCGCATACCCCCCGATCCAGAGTGGCAATCCAAGTTTCAGGTTTTTTCAGGTTGATTTTGGTCATATTATAAGCGTTCGATGATCGTACCGTTACTCCTTCTTTATCAGAGGGTTCGTATAGCATGGAGATCATATATTTTTCTTCCGGGTATTCCGGATGACAGAACGAAAGCTGCTCTACTGCTGCCTGGGTACAAAGAGCGGAAAGTCGCATAATTTCCTGAGATTGATCCGGAATCAGGGAAAGTTTCGGAAACTGCCGGGAATCAATACACACCGAAAAGGAGCCGCCGCCCCAGACGACGCTAACCGTCACTTTTCCCAGAGTAGGCACTGTTATTTCTTGATCTATCAATAGAGGGAAACAAGGTGCGTTGCAAAAAGATGCTCTTGTCACTTTTCCATTTTTGCAATGACAGACAAAATGGATCAGTCCGGCTGGGGATTCCAGGTCAAATTCCGTAATCGGTTCCTCTATAGGCAAGAAACCAGCTTCCAAAAGCGCTGTAGCCGTAGCCATGGCAGTAGCGCCGCTCATCATGGCATAACCACCTCTTGTCATGATAATAAACCCTGCTTTTGCCCCCGGATTATCTGACTGGACAATCAGACTGGCACAAGTAGCAGGAACTCCTCTGGGCTCCATTGTCAAAAGCTCACACATTTGTATATCATTTTCCTTCAGCCAGATATATTTGTCATAAACTGAGGTGCCCGGGATAGATGGAACACCGGATGTAACAATTCGCAGTGGTTCTCCTTCGTGTACCTCTATACAGTCAAACATTCGCTTTATTGCCATTGTAATTTAGCTCCTTTCAATAGCGTTCTTTCACTTTGCTATGTTCAGGCAAAGTGAGAGAACGTAAAATTATTTTTTCTTGCAGTCCTCCTCTGCTTCCAACGTCTTATCATATTTTTCGGGGTTACGGAAAATCTTAATTGCCGCAAAAGCAAGAGCAATTACCAAAACTGTTGTGGGAATTGCAATAATCACACTGGAAGTTTTGACGGAATTCAGTCCGCCCTTGGAATAGCGCAGCGCAAATCCCATTCCACAAACGATTACACCCCAGAAAATCTTCATAACGACAGAGGCTTTTTTATTACCGCTAATGTCTGAAGTATCAACTTCATTTTGGTTCAGACAGAGATCTGTAGCCGTCATGATCTGGGATTCAAAGCAGGTAATTACAGAAAACAAAACTGCCAGAAAACCTGCTATACAGATTACTCCGGAAAACGGTAGTTGCTTCATCCACGCGAAGAGAGAACCTGAACTTCCAAGTGTTTGGAAAACATCTACAAGCTCCGTATTACCATCCAATACCATTTTGATGGCAGAACTTCCGATGAATCCAAACCATGCTACAGCAAAAATACAGGGAGCAAGCATGTTTACAAGAATAAATTCCCGTAAGGTACGTCCTTTCGCCATTTTCACTTGGAACAGGCCGACTAGGGGGCAGGCGACCAACCACCATGCGAAATAAAAGATTGTCCAGCCACTGACCCAGCCTGTCTGTTGGGCAGGTTCCAGATACAGGGACTGACCGACAGCAAACTGAAAATACTGACCAATGCTGCTTACTGTATTATCAATGACAAACTTGGCATTACCGCCCAGCAGCAATGCCGTAGCGCAAATAAAAATGTAGATATACATATTGGTGGTACTGATGAGTGCAATACCTTTATGCAGCCCGGAGACCGCTGCAAGAATTGCCGGAACCACAAAAATCAGGCAAATTATTACTGCTAGGACATCTGCGCTGATTTCCCATCCAGTAACATATTTCAGACCAACCACAAGCTGATCTGAGCTCAACCCTATTACGGTCGTACAGCCTCCCATGATTCCTGCCAATGCCAGTGCATTGGTCCAGTCTGAAATTCTGCCGTCTGCCTTTGCTCCAAAAAAAGGATATAATCCGGCACCAAGACTAAACCGACGTTTACCATTCCAGTACATAAAGCCGACAGCGATACTGGGAATTGTATAAATAGCATAGGGATGGAGACACCAATGCAGAAATACATAACGTAAACTTTGTTCTGCAGCTACAGCGCTTCCCGCTTCTGCCCCCGAAAAAGCCGGTGGAGATAGAAAGAAGCTTAAAGGTTCTGTCACTCCGTAATAGCAGCATCCAGCCGCCATACCGGAGGTAAGGACGATGCAGAACCATTTCCAGGTAGGGAGATCAGGTACGGCGTCCTTTCCTCCAAAACGGATATTTCCGGCTTTGCCAAATGCAAGCCACAGAAGAACCAGGAGAAAAAAACTAGCAGAAAGAAGCCAAACCCATCCCAGACTGGAAAGACTCCAGTTCAGAGCCGTATTCATTGCGTCTGCGAATTGTGTCGGAAAACCAAAAGCAATTATTAATACAATAATAAAAAATATAGCGGGAGCAAGAAAAGTCCTCTTATTAATTTGTGACCACAACTGTTTCATTTTCATCTTTCCTTTCTCTTCGCTCAAAGCACAGACATTCTCTGTTCCGGAAGTTGAATTATTATTTTGTGCTCACCAACACGCTAAAGTGGCTTTGCAAAAGCTGAACAAAAAATGTTGTGCCCCTCCTATTTATGTTTTATAATAGTAGATGAGAATAGCAATATATGACAGGGCATAGGAGAAGGAGCGGATTTATTTATTTTTACCCCGCTTTTTATGTACCGTTATCCTTTCAAGCGTACCAGGCTTATTTTGTCAAAGGATGACAGTCATGATTGCTATTCTTTTGTTATGTTTCATCCCATATTTCCCTGCCTCCTTTCTGAAAAAAGTTGTTTTTTCAAGTTACTAAAAGTGAACTTGTTAACCTGCTGGTTTGAAAAATGGGGATCAGGAATAACTCTGACCCCGTTATTATTTAATCAGGTACATGCGAATATTCTTTTCCAACAATTCATTACAAAGAGATACTGCTTTTTCATAGACACCCGGTTCTTTATAATCATACATGTGCTTTCGCAGCAGTCCCTCTACTATCAGACAGTCAATCTGACTGACATATTTTGCATCATCAAAATGAATATATCCCTCTGAGGCGGCACGACGGCACCAAATATAATCCCGTTCTTCCATGCTTCCTGTAAATAAGGTCTGAAAGAAAAGTGCCGCATCTGAATTTCTTACTTCTAATGGATAGATTTCATAATACTCCTCCAAAATCGTTCCCACAAATTCTTCTTGTTCATTCCAGAACAGATTTAAAAATACCTGCGGGTGCTGAAATGCGTATTTATGAAACGCTTTCCAAGAACTAATCAGTACTTCAATCGTACCAATCTCGGCCGATTGCCCCAGAATTTCCCAGTTTTCCTGAATGTATGGCTCCACGAACCGATAGGATGCCAGGCCGATCAGATAATTCAGGTTGTCAAAATGCTTATAGATTGCTGGGGCCGTACATCCAATTCTTTTTGCCAGCTCTCTGGCATGAATATTCTCTGCGCCGACTTCGAGGATCATCTCATATGTAGCATCCACATACCGACGCTTAGCATTTTCAGAGACATGCTCCACCATCTTGCCTCTCCCCCCCCTTATTAACGCGTTCACCTTGCCCTCATTATAAGTAGTACAAAGGATTTTGTCAATATAAAGAATCTAATTTCGAAAAAGCTGTGGTTTGCATTACCGCATGACATATCCAAGAGTCGCGGACAGCCTTCTCACGGCAGCGATAAGTGTTTCGCTTATCATATGCTCCTCGTCCTCGGTGAGCGTGGTGCCGCTGATGCTGATCGCGCCCAACGGCGTATTGGTATAATTCATGACAAGAGCGCCCACACAGAAGATGTTATATTCATTCTCTTCCCGGTCCAGCGCATAATGCCGCTGCTTGACTTCGCTGATATCCTGAAGTAAAGCGTGGACATCCGTAATCGTATGCTCTGTGAGGGGCTTTACATCAAATTTTTCCCATTTCTCAATGATTTCATTGTTTGAATAGGTTGACAGGATTGCTTTTCCGGCACTTGTACAGTACAGAGGAGAACGCCGTCCCACATTCGTATAGACGGAGAAGGACGGTGCAGTCTGTCCGATACTCTGCACACATAAAAGCTGGTTGTTATCCTCAACGGAGAATTGTGCAACCCGCCCTGTCTCTCTGCTCAAATCTGCAAGTGTGGAGTTGATCAGTGAAATCTGATCCAGATTCTGTACAGCGTTGATACCCACTTCATATGTTTTTAATGTGAGACTGTATTCATTGTTCGGTCTCTTCTCAATATAACCGTTTTCCACCAGTGTATATACTAAACGGGACAGAGAAGCCTTGCTGATATTCATCTTTTCATGTAATTCAGCTAATGTCATATTGCCTGAACGGGATATTGTTTCGAGAATTTGGAAAGCACGGTCTATAGCCTGAATTGTTTCCATTTTTTCTATTGCTTTGCTCAAAGTATATCCTCCTTAATATTTATTTCGAGAAATCATGTATGTTTTATTTCATTATACATTTATATGAATCAGTACGCAAGGAAAATTTTGAATTTTAGCTTGAAATAGTGATTCATAATTTTGTAAATAGAATTCAAAAGTATATATAATGAAATATAAAAAATATTAATGAAATATAAAAAAATAAAATGAAATAAAGGGAATTTCGTACAAGATGCATAAAAACGACAGGAAAACCTTATGCAAAATTAAAAGATATAATGTTTGAAAAATGAATCAAGATATAGTAAAATGAAATAAATAAATAAAACAGAAACCAAAATTAAAAAAATGAAATAAAGGAGAAGAAAAATGGAAGAAATGAGAAGAGTATCGCTGTCCATGTTCAGCGATAAGGATCTGCAGAGAGTACACGATTACTCTATGAAGCTTCTGGCAGAGAACGGTGTCAATATTCCCAGCGACAGAGCACTTGAACTTTTTAAGAAACATGGTTTCCGTGTAGACGGCACACAGGTTTACATGACAGAGTCGCAGGTCAGGGATGCGCTGGAGAAAGCTCCTTCGCAGTTTGTGATGCATGGACTTGATTCCAAGAAGAGCATTAACCTGGGCGGAGGCGATTATGGCGTACCGGGTCCCATCGGACCGGTGAATGTAACCGATCTGGACAATGGCATCCGCCGCGGTACGCTTCAGGACGTGATAAATCTGGTCAAGATCTACCAGGGCAGCAAAGTCATGACCATGAACTCCAATAATGGTGTAGAGGCCAACGATGTGGACCCGGTCAACCGCCATCTTGAGATCATGCGTGCTCTTTTGAACCATACGGATAAACCCTTCTATACCAAGCTGTTTT
>ERZ507075.158-NODE-158-length-53601-cov-8.20664_pt1 | contig 53601 bp, 48 predicted proteins | sample MGYA00512863_ERZ507075 | MGnify/ENA metagenome assembly ERZ507075 | reverse complement strand
TAAAATAAAGTTTCTAAGCATATTGGCACAGATAGCTGTGTTAATGTTTTTCTTTTAGCTGTCATGTTTTTCTCCTCACATACAATTCAAGACTACTCTATCAATAATACGACATATTTCTATGTGATTCTTGTATAATATCATGCGAAAATTGCACTATTTCTACTTTATCTTGAAAAGTACCAGGAATTTGTTAACGCTACGAGCCATGCACATCTACGTAAAAAGGGGCTGTAAAAAGCCTCTGATTAAGAAACGCCAGAACCGGCATTTGCCGGAACTGGCGTTTCTTTGTATGAATCTTCCCATTTCTGCTCATACATGCACCTTTTCGTAGAAAAAATGGTATACTTAATAAGCCTCAGCCAATCACGCTTAAATTTTAAGCAACCTTCATTTGCCGCTACTTTTTGTTGTGATATTTATAAAGATTGAATCCGCATGAAATCAGTGTAAGTTCGAGAATTACATTTTTCTCGCCTCTCCGAAATAATCTTTTATACGATTTATCCCACTTTAACACACCAAAAGTCCTCTCGGATTGAATGCTTCGATTCATTCTTAAAAGAGCTCCATGTATGGACGTAAGATTGTTCAGAACTTCCTGATGGATAGCGGTTAACTCCTGGTTCACTCGGATGGTCCGATTTTTATGTGCCCTCGGGCAGCATTCCTGCTTATGAGGACACCCTTCACAGGATTCGCATTCGTACAGTTCTTCCGTTCTTCCATATTTACTATATTTCACAGGCTGTGTTCTCTTGAAGAGAAATTTCTGTCCGTTTGAACATATGAGATTCCCATCTGCATCTTTTGTAAAATTTACAGCACGATATGGATTTTCACTATATTTTTTGTCCGTCGTTTCTTTTTTATACATGGTAAATTTCATATATTTTTCCACCAAAGGCACAAAACATTCCATGTCCGATGCATAAGGTTTTACATCGATTACGGCGATGTACTCATCGCAGATGGCTGTCTGCTGGTTATACGCTGGGAGCAGTTGGTCATTTCCCATGTAATCACGTTTCAGTCGCATAAAAGTCGCATCCTGATCAGGTTAAGCCGATGGTCTCACCCACTCTCAGGCAAGCCCCAAGCATAACCTGCATCATTGGAAGATGAGGCTTATACACATTACTCTGTTCCACAAACTTCAGAAGTTTTCCTGCTGTTCCAGTGTCAGTGCTTCTTTCTCCTTTGCCGGAGCCCCATAATCTCCTAGTGTTCCAGTTACCGGATTCTTACGGATAATCCCATCTTCTACTGCCAGTTCAAAACTGGGATTCAATAAGCCATAAAGACCTTTGATCGTACTGTGTGCCAGTCCTTCATCTGACAATGTGGAAAAGAACGTCCTTACGTGAGATGTCTTAAAATCCACAACATGAATGTTTCCCAAAGTATTTCGTATCCGGTAGTCCCACATACGGATATAATTCTTTTTCAAACCAGCCCTGCCTTGTGGCAGAAGCTCCGACTCGTAACAACTAAATTGACACAATCAGCTTAATCTGCGAATCAGTTTCAGGATTCTGTCTGCACAAAGACGGATTTCCTTTTCTGTAAGTTTTCCTTCTTTATACGCATCACGAATGTTTTTATCATCATCCGGATTCCCCGGCATAATAATATCATTTCCTGCTGCCACACAAACCCACGGAATGCTTCCATCCTCCGGTACTGTTGTATTCCAGTCAGACATTATAACTCCGTCAAATCCCCACTCTTCACGTGCAATCCTTGTACAAAGGTCCTTGCTGTTTGCTGCATGCACACCATTGATCAGATTATAGGAAGACATGATCGCAGTTGGTGCACCCTCTTTCACGGCAATTTCAAAACCTCTGAGATAAATTTCTCTCAATGTCCTTTCTGATACGTGTGCATCAACCCCCATTCTGTTATCTTCCTGATTATTGCATGCAAAATGCTTGATTGTAACACCACATCCCCGTCTGCTCTGAACTCCTCTGGTCACCGCTGCTGCCAGTGTGCCTGAAAGAAATGGATCTTCTGAATAATATTCAAAGTTTCTTCCACACAGCGGATTTCTGTGAATATTCAATCCCGGTGCAAGCCAGAGATTAATATGAAATTCTTCCATCTCTGCCGCAACCTTCCGTCCAAACTGTTCCATCAGTTTTTTGTTCCAGGACTGTGCAAGTGCTGTTCCTACCGGAAATGCAGTACAATACTGATAGTAACGTTCTGCGCCCTCATGGTCTTTTCTTCCAACAAGATAACCATTTTCAAGTGAACCAAGCACACCTGTTCCATAAACTGTATCTTTCTCACGGTCTACTTCATAAGTTTGCTGCAGGCGGATTCCGGCCGGTCCGTCTGCCATGATCAAAGATGGGATTCCGTATTGATCAAACAGTGCTTCACTCGTCTCTCCTGCTGTTCCCGGCACTTTAATTCCAGATGCTCCAAGTGTACTTCTGATTTCAGACATATTTCCATACAGAAGTGGGATCAAATCTTCTACAGGAATCTCCGTTTCTTCTGAAAATCTGCATACTTTCTTTTCTTCTGCCTCTGGTTCAAATGATACGTTCGGAAGTTCCTCAAGTAGTGCTGTCCATTCTTCTGCGCGTCTGCATAATTCTTCTGCACAGTCTTTGATTTCAACGACTTCACTATGATCTTCCAGTTTCTTTGTTTTCTCCATCATTACATCAGCAGATACCTTTACCCCCGCTGAAAGTTTTGCCTCTGACAAGCTGTTTCCAATCCATATTCCATAAGCACCTGCCTGGATTCTCCACTCCTGCTGCTCTTCCAAAAAGCTTGCGAACGCCTTTGCAGGAAGAACAATATTCAGCATCTCTTTCTCTCCCGGTTTCAGTTCTTCTGTCTTTTCATATCCGACCAGACGACGGAATTCTTTTCTGCTTCCATCCTGAGGAAGAGAAGCATAAATCTGCACAACTTCTTTTCCGCTGTATGTTGTTCCTGTGTTTTCTACCTCAACAGTTACTGTCACACCTTTCGAAGCAGTATTTATACCGCAAAGTCGAATGTCAAATTCTGTATAAGACAGACCATAACCAAATGAAAATAATGGTTCAATTCCAAAGCTGTCAAAATAGCGGTATCCAACATAGATTCCTTCCGCATATTCTTCCGTCTCAAGATTTCCGTTCAAATAGCCGAACTCCTCTGCTGCCGGACAATCATCGTAGCGTTTTGTCCATGTTGTTGTCAGCTTTCCACTCGGTGTAAATTCTCCAAACAATATATCAGCAACTGCATTTCCACCTTCCTGTCCAAGCTGGGAAATATTCAGGATTGCACATATATTTTCTGTTCCAGCCAGCAGGTCTGTAAGTTCTACCGGTCCACCTGCATTAATGATCAATACAGTTGGGATTTTCTGCTCATTCAGGAAATACAGATCTTTTTCTTCCTGGTCACTCAGATAATAATCCCCTTTTCTTTTTCTTCTGTCCTTTCCTTCGCCGGAAATACGGCTTATAACATAAATCGCTGCTTCTGCAGCCTTGATATCTTCATTTGTCACCGCACGGCCATCCGGCATGGCAAATGGATTGGCAGCATAGGCATCAAACGGATTGTCTACATGTTTTGCAGCTTCTAAGATCTGCTCCTTCCACTCTGTTCTCGCCTGCTCATAACGGTTGTGATAATCTTTCAGCCACTCCTCGCTTACAATATCAGCGTTTTTTTCTTTCATTCCGGCATATATAGATACACTTTCTCTGTTATTTACATCTCCGGAACCAGTACCACCTTTGATCGTCTTCTCTGCCCCAATTCCCAAAAGTGCAATCTTTGTATCTTTTTTTAATGGAAGAAGTCCTTCATTTTTCAACAGGACAATTCCTTCTTCTGCTGCCTCACGCGCAAACACTGCATGATCTATTTCACGCTGGCAAACTTCTGTACTTCTTGTTCCACTATGTTTCAAATTTGTTTCCATTTACACATCTCCTTAAATAAACCAACTGTAAGAAAAAAGCTGCCCACTAAATGACAGCCTTCCTCCAACAACTTAATTCTTATTATTCTTTTACTCCACCAAGAGTAACTCCTGCAATAATATATTTAGACAACAGCAGGTATATAATAATGATCGGCACGATTGCTACTGTGATCATCATATAGATTTTACCCATATCAAAGTTCATATAGTCTGCTCCACGAAGTGTTGCGATCAGGATCGGGACTGTCATCTTATTCTTTGACTGAATGATCAAAGCCGGAACGAAGTAATTGTTCCAGGAACCAACGAAAGTAAAGATTGCCTGAACTGCAATTGCCGGCTTCATGATTGGAAGAACAATGTGGTTAAATGTCTTAAATTCTCCAGATCCATCTATTCTTGCCGCTTCTACAAGAGAAATCGGAAGGGAAGACTGCAGATAACTGTACATGAAATAAAATACAGCCGGTGATGCAATTGATGGAATGATCAATGGAAGCAGAGAATCATACATTCCCATGTTCGTAACCAATTTCAGGAATCCCATTGCTGTAACCTGTGTAGGCATAACAAGGATTGCCATAATAAATGTAAATGCTACTTTTTTCCCTTTAAAATCATAAGCATAAAGTCCATATGCTGTCAGAGCTGAAAAATAGGTACATAATGCTGCTGAACACCCTGATACGATCAAACTGTTCAAAATACCACGGAACATCGGGAAGCTTCCGTCATTCGCTACATTTTTTAGATTTGTAAAGAAATATTTTCCCGGCAGTGCTGAGAATCCCTTCTGCAGATCTGCATGAGAACGTGTTGCATTTATAATCAACACATAGAAGAAAAACAGACACATAAAAGATAACAGAATCAATACGGTATGTGCCAGTATGCTACGTCCACGACTTGACTTCGTTTTTGATTTCATTATCTCTTTCTCCTTTCTGCTTTTGCTCTTTTCTTAGCTGCTTTCTTAGAACCATCCGGATCGTTATCATTTGTCATACGATATACAAAGAAACAGAGGATTGCACTTACGACAAACAGATATACAGAAAGTGCACCGGCCATTCCATAGTTTTTGCTCTTCAGATGACTGTTCAGGAACATGATCAGAGTCATGGATGTTCTGTTCGGGTTACCCTGTCCATTTGTCAGGATCTGAGGAACATCGAACATCTGAAGTCCGCCAATAATGGATGTGATCAATGTATATGCCAGAATTGGACGGATCAAAGGCAGTGTAATATAGAAGAATCTCTGGATACTGTTACATCCATCCAGGTCAGATGCCTCGAAGACGTCCTGACTGATTCCCATAATTGCTGCCATCAACATAATAGTTGTATTTCCAAACCACATCAGGAAGTTCATAAATCCGATCAACGATCTTGTTCCAAATACAGATCCAAGGAAATCGATCGGTTTTTTCAGGATTCCGATTGACATCAGAATTGAGTTAATCGGTCCATTTGTTGAGAACATTGTAAAGAATAACAATGCAAATGCAGATGCCATAATCAGGTTTGGAAGATAAATGACAACTTTGAAAAACTGCTGCCCTCTAATCTTTAATCGGACATCAGTGAACCACGCTGCAAGTACCAGCGCGATCACAATCTGAGGTATAAATCCGATCATCCACAGAATTAAAGTATTCGCTCCATATTTCAGCATATCTGAATGAAGAAGACTCACATAGTTTGCCATTCCTATAAAATTCGGTCCAACCTCTTTAATTCCTGATCGGTAATATTCAAAGAAACTATACCTTACTGTATCGATCAACGGTATCAATGAGAAAATAATGTATGTTACGAAAAAAGGAAGAATAAATATATATCCCCATTTTCCATAATCAATACTTTTTTTCTTTTTCTTCATAATGGTTCTTCCTTTCCACAATATCTTCTAACAGAACAGAGGCTCTGCTGTCACAGAGCTCCCTGCGTTAGTATCTGTTCATTCCAGACATTATTCTGGCCAAACAACCTCTGTAATGTCAGGATAACGTTCTTTAATTGCTGTTTCAAAGTTTGATTTTGCTTTCTCAAAGTCAACTTCGCCCTGGAAGTAATCGCTGAATGAGTTCTGGAGCAACTCCACACATCCCTGATCGTAAGCGGAAAGTGGTGCGATCTTGATGTTTTCAGCAACTGGTGCAAAATACTGGAATGGGTTCTGTCCGCCAAGGAATTCTGAACCATATGTAGCATCATCGTTTGCTGCTTCCTGCATACCGGATTTTGTATTTGTAAAGTCTGAGTAATCCTGGGAGATCTTTAACAGATTATCTTTTTTTGCTGTCATAGAAAGGATAATGTCTTTTGCATGTTCCGGATTATCTGTACCTGTTGCAACATGGATGTAAGATCCTCCCCAGTTGTATTCCTGCGGTGGGTTTGTTACTGCCCATACGCCGTCTTCTCCATCCCAGTTCGGTTTCAGTGTGAAATCAATACCCCATGCCGGGAAGAGGAATGCAAATACTTTGGACTGACTTCCCATTGCTTTGTTCCAGTCATCATTCCACTGACCTTTTACTGTCGGGTTTAAGTAACCTGCATCCAGCCATTCTTTTGAATCATTAATCCACTGCATGATCATTGGATCAACTGTAACCTTTGTGTCTCCATCTTTTACCCATGAATCAGAAATGTTGTTTCCATAGAGACGGAATGTATCAGCATAAGAAGCAAATGCATAATATCCTTTCTGCTTCAGTTCTTCTGCTGTCTGTTTCATAGTATCCCAGTCTTTTACTTTTTCACCTACAGCAGTCGGATCGTCTGTTCCGAATACCTCTTTTGCAATATCACGACGGTAAACCATTGTTCCCGGACAGCACTGCCATGTAGATCCTCTCTGAACTCCGTCTGCATCAGATGCTGTTGTTCTTGTGAAGTCGTACTGATCTGCAAGATCTTTATCCGGATCAATTCCAAGATCCTTCAGTGGCATTGCAGCGTCTGCTTCAGCATCTGTATATTTGTATACATAGTCTGTCTCTGACAGGAAGATATCTACTTTATCATCTGTATCAGCATCTGCCTGTTTCATAAGTGCCTCATCAAGTTTCTGCTGATAAACACCATCCTGATTTGGATTGATGATCCAGTGGATCTCTGTTCCATCTTTCAATGTTGTAACAGTTCCATCTTTGGATGTTGACTCAACTTCAGGATATACAGCTTCCAGTCTCTCACGGAACTCATCATTCCAAGAATAAATGTTAATTACCTTTCCTTCTTCTGTACTGGCCTCTCCGCCATTTTCCCCTTTGCTTCCACATCCGGCAAGTAATCCAACAGCAACTACTGTTGCCATAAGAATCGCAACAACTCTCTTTTTCATTTATAAATCCTCCTTTATCTAAGCACTCTGCTATGCTTTTCTTGGTGTTGAACTAAATATACCATCTTTTTTCCTCCGATTATATTATTTATCTTAACAAAATATCAAATTCGTGTCATAATATAAAAAAGGAGGTTTTTTATGGCTTTATCTAATGAATGGTACAATGCAGAACTCGAAAACAACGAATTAGAAACGCTTCACAGATCACCAACTGTAGAATATTCTTTCTATAATGCTGTACGCTCCGGCGACATGGAAGCAGTCATAAAAAACTGTTCCGAAGATGAATTTATTCGCCTGGAAGGAACGGGCGTTCTGTCCCGTAATGCGCTTACTAATATAAAATACCACTTTGTTGTCACTGCTGCAATGTTGACCCGTTATTGTATCGACGGTGGGCTCGAACCAGAGCAGGCTTACAGGCTCAGCGACTTCTATATTCTGAAGATGGATTCCTGCACAACGATCCGTCAGGTTGCAGATCTTCACCATGAGATGGCAAAGGATTTTACAGGTAAGATGATTCTTCAGAAAAAGAGTTCCATTTTATCAAAACCCGTTATGCAATGTGTTGATTATATTTACAGTCACATCAAAGAAAGAATCACGATTCAGGTTCTTGCTGACCACACCGAACTTTCCACGAATTATCTTTCACGCATTTTCAAGCAGAATCTGGGAGTCTCTGTCAGCGATTATATCCGTGAGCAGAAGATAGAAAAAGCAACTCATCTGCTGCGATACTCAGATAAATCAATTGTAGATATCGCAAATTATCTTGCTTTTTCTTCACAGAGTCACTTCATCCAGACATTCGAGAGCTTTACTGGGCTCACCCCAAAGAAGTACCGGGACAAATACTATAAAAGCATGTGGTAACATCAGATTTCTTCTCAGAAGAATTCTCAGATTTTCCCACAAAAAATACTGTCAGAAAGCAATTCTCTTTCTGACAGTATTTTTATCTTTTTTTAATCTGTCGATTATACTAATTCAATTTCAATCTTATGTGTCTCTTTCACTGAAAGCATCTGAAACTCTCTCTTTGAAAGTATTGTACACCTTTCAGCTGCTATTTCTAATGCTTTTCCATCGCAAACTGCTTTCCGGATCTTCAACTGATTAAATTCTTTCTTTTCTTTATTATAGAATATAATCTCAAAGTTCCTTCCGGCAAATGTCATCTTAAGTACTGCTTTTCCATCCTGATTATACTGTTCCGGCATAAGTGCAGGTGCGATCTTCAAGTCACCGCAATCTCCTTTCACCCCAAACACTTCTGTGATCATGGTAAGCATATACCAGCTTGCAGCGCCTGTCAGATATGCATAGAGGCCTCTTCCCTGATTATCAAAATATTCCGGAAGTCCAGGATACATCTTACTGTTATCAAATTCCATTGCTGCATCTAAAAGTGCCTGAAGTACTTTATTTCCTTCTTTTGCAAATCCTCTCTGGTACAATGCATTTGAGTACATAACAGCCATGTGTGAGAACACTGCTCCATTCTCTTTCTCTCCATAAGCAAATCCAAACATTCTTCCAAGATCAAATTTTTCCTCATGGAAGTTTGTGTTCAAACGGTATCCGCCGGCTTTCTGATCATAAAGATACTTGTCTGCACTCCTGCAGATAGATTCCACCTGATCTTCTGTTGCCGTTCCACTCATAATGGCAAATACTTGTCCGGTCAGCATCATTCTCACGCTTTCATCCATAACGCCTTCTACTTTTCTGCCATGGTTATCATAATAGCCATTGAACCAGCCATCTTCTCCATCCTTCACCCATTCGTTGGCACGGATGTTTTTCATCATCCAGTCTGCTTTTCCCTCAAGATTAGCAGCAAGTTGATCCAGTCTTACAACAATTGTGTCTCCACTGATATTATGTTCACATTTTTTTGCGTATCCTGCAAGGAGTGCCTGCTTACGTGCTGCATCTTCATACAGTTCCACGCTTCCTGCAAGAAGATCTTCCATCTCATGTGCAATTTCAATCTTGCTGCTTCCACTGATTTCTTCCAACTGACGGAGTGTTTTTGCAATATTTCTCAAATTTCCGGCATAAGCACAGGTAAATGCAACACTTTCACCCTTCTCCCATGCCATGTCCAGTGCATCATTCCAGTCGGCACCATGAAGACGCATTTCATTATGCTCTCCTACATCATAGAACGCACACAGATTCTGTAAAAGAATATGCTCCAAAACTGTTCCGAAATAAATGTGGTCTCTTTCTGTTTTCTGCTTCTGTCCATATTCGCTGTTCCAAAACTTATCATGTGCAGTACCTCTCATAGACTGCAAATCTTTAAAATACGGAACCTTTTCAAACAGAACCTCCATATCTCCTGTCTGATCCAGATACAGACGAGTCGTTACAAATGGCCAGAATGCATGATCCATCCAGACACGTGTAATATTGTTTCTGTCTGCAATAAACTCACCCTGCTTATTTCCGATGATTGTCGCATTTGTTCCATCAATTCTTACTCCGCCATAATTATCCACGATCATCTGACGGACGTTTGAGGGATTCATAATCAGAAGTGCAAGGCAATCCTGCCAGAGATCTCTCCAGCCTCTTCCTCCTTTTCCATAATCGTGATATGGAAGGAAGGAACATCCATAAATTCTTCTTAAAATTGGCTGGAAGCAAATCCACTTCAGATAATTGTCTGTAGCTTCATCACCGGTTTCAAACTCTACATTTACTTTTTCTGTCCAATACTTTTTCACTTTGGCAAGCTCGTTTTCCGCTTGCTCCTTCGTACCAAATAGAGTACAGATTTTTGAAATGGAAGCCTTTTCTCCCGTTGCTCCGGCAAGAACAACATACTCTATTGATTCATTTGCTTTTAATTTTCTGCGTTCAAACCTGAATGCCCCAACAGCCTCTTTCCCCTCCAGATGGCAGCCTGCGGTACATCCCGTTTTTTCTACACGTACTGCTTCCGGAATCAGGAAAGAACCTCCCTCTCCAATAAAGCTTTCAACAGTCGGATAAAACTCCTTCGGGGCATTTCCTTCTGCTGTAAAACCATATACAAAATAAGTCGTATCATTTTTCTGATGTCCACGCTCATCAAAGGATAATACCGGTGTAACTTCTACGCCACATTCTTTCGTGTCGATTCTGTGAAGAAGTGATGTAACATGTCTGTGGTCGCGGATATTATCTGCGCTTCTTCCATAAACCGGAATGGCAACGATCGGTGTTACTTCCTGTTCTTCTTCCGAAAGATTTGTAATCTTGATCAGCTGGATCTCTGTTGTGCCATCAATAGAAACAAAGGATGTGATTTCTGACTGAAGATGATATTTTTTTGAAGTTCTTGTCAACTTCTGCCACATCATGCCTGCTTCCAGAGTGCTTTCATCCTGTCTGTCTGTATATTTATCAAACTCCTGCTCCGCTGAAACTCCACATGCTGACCAGTAGCCTTTTCCTTCTACCCGACACCAGAAATTTCTGGTGCCACGGTTATTGTGAAGGTTTTCAATGCTGACAGGTTCGAGAAGGAAATGATTCTGGTCCGTTTTACTATCTCCCCCCAAAGTTGGTGTAATACTGGATTTCAGACCTTCTTCCCCTGCCAGTGGTAAGTAAAGTCCACTATAATTTTCCGGATTTGTAATCGTAAATGTTCCGTTTTTATCTGTAAAATTGATTTTTCTCATGTCCAGTCCCTCGTCATTTCATTTAAGAAAGGAATAATTCTACCTCTGTTGTCTTTGTTAACTTCTCCTGTGGAATATAATTATCTTTCATTTGTTCTCCATTTACGAAAAGTTTTTCACATCCTGACTCTGCATGCCCCGGATTTTTCACAACGATATGTAAATGTGAACCTCTGAAATCTTTTTCGATTTCAAATTCCTCCCACTCTTTCGGTACTGACGGAGCAATCTTCAGTCCATAGAAATCTGGCCGCATTCCGAGAATTCCTTCTACACATCCCACCATAACCGTAGATGCTGTTCCTGTCAGCCAGTGTACATGAGAACGGCCGAAGTTCGGGCTGTGTTTTCCTTCTGTAAACTGTCCATAGCAGTATGGTTCAAGTCTTCTGATCTCTGCACGATTATTCTGTGCAGCCGGTGCATTTTCAATAAAATAGTTAAATGCTCTCTCTCCGTGTCCACGAAGCGCCTCTGCAAGAATGATCCATCCCTGAGACTGTGAAAAAATTCCTGCATTTTCCTTTGTTCCGGCATTGTAGATCACAGCCAGTGCACCGTCAAATGCATGTGCATGATACGGAGGATCCATCAGAATTGCACCATATTCTGTATTCAGTTTGTCATATACATTCTGAAGTGCAAGATCTGCCTGCGCTTCATTTGCAAGCCCACTGATCACAGACCAGCTCTGTGGGTTCAGCCACATATTTGCCTCCGGATCTGTGCGCTGTCCGATCACTTCACCATCCTCTGTGAAGCCACGGATAAAGCGGTCTTCGTTCCAACAGAGATCCTGGATCAGTTTTTCCAGCTTCTTCTGACTTTCCTCCAGATAATTCAGATATTCTGTGTCTTTCTTATACTCAGCAAATTCCTTCAAAATTGTCATTGCATAGTAGAACTGTAATGCAACGAAGGTTGACTCTCCATCTTTTCCGAGTCTTAAGCAGTCATTCCAGTCAGCATAAAGGCCTGCCGGCATACCATGCTTTCCAAGATGATTCATGGAGAAATCTACTGCACGTTTCAAATGCTCGTACACGGTACCTTCTTCTTTATTTGCAAACGGAATCACTTCATCGATAAATTCCAGATTTCCCGTCTCGGAAATGTATTTGTATACTGTCGGGAACAGCCACAGCGCATCATCTGCACGATAAGCCGGGTGTCCTGTCTCCTGCACATAAGAAGCATCATCCGGTGTATCCTCATGTCCCGGATTGTGTGTGAATTTTACAAGTGGAAGCCCTCCACCATTATTTACTTGTGCAGAAAGCATGAAGCGGATCTTCTCTACTGCCATCTCCGGTGCCAGATGGATCACACCCTGGATATCCTGTACTGTGTCACGATAACCGTATCCATTTCTCAGTCCACAATATGTAAAGGATGCAGCACGTGACCAGATAAATGTCATAAAGCAGTTATATGCATTCCATGTATTGATCATTATATTAAATTCTTCGCTTGGTGTCTTCACCTGGAAATGGGACAGATGTCCATGCCAGTACTGGATTAATTCTTCCAGTTCATTTCTGCAGATTGTTTCACAATCCTCATAACGAGACACGATTGTTTCTGCATCAACATCTTCTTTCATACCAACAAGAAATGCTATTTCTTTTGTCTCTCCCGGATATAAAGTCAGGATTGTAGCTAATGCTCCACATCCATTTTCATTATAATTTCCTTCACAATTTAAAATACCATCTTCCACTCCGACCGGATTGTTGTATCCATGATATCTTCCAAGGAAACCTTCCCTGCTTCCACACCAGGAATCAACCTTTGCACCTGCAAGTCCGAAGAAACGGTCAACAACGATCTTGTCATCCACATCTTTTCCATCTTCCAGCTGATCCAGATTGGCATGGATCAGCTGCCGCACACGGTTTCCACGGAACACTGTTCTTGTAATGAACTGAGAGTACTGAAGATTTACCTGATCCTGCTCGTAATTGCTGTTGTTTGTAAATTCTGCATAGCCTGTTACATTGATCTTGCGCATGCGATCCGAGGTATTTGTCACTGCAAGATTCCACACTTCATAAGACTGATTCAGCGGAACATAGTATCTTACTTCTGAGTGGATCTCGCTATAATCAGCCATCATCTTTGTGTATGCTGTACCATGATGACATTCGCTCTTATAAGAATTCAGATCTTTTCCTACCGGCTGCCAGGAAGCTGACCAATAATCTTCACTCTCCTGATCTCTTAAGTAGATATATCTTCCCGGCTGGTCAAACTGATTGAAGACATATCTTAAAATTCTTCCGTTCGCTCCTGATTTTGCAAAGCTATATCCACCTGCATTATTAGAAATAATTGCTCCATATTCTGGAGATCCAAGATAGTTCACCCAAGGTGCCGGTGTATCCGGTCTTGTGATCACATATTCTTTTTTCGATTCGTCAAAAAAACCATATTTCATACTTCACATTCTCCTATCACACTTATTATAAACAAATTGCAGCCATTCCTACTATCTGCAATTCTATCTTTACTGTGATAAAAGAATATCAAATCAGAACACATTAATATACAAAATAAGAACTTAAAATATCAAATTCGTGACATGACAAAAAGGAATTTACCATATCTGGTTTTCCTATTTTCTGATGTCCGGAGATAGAAATTTCCTATGACCTGATTGTCCCAAATTGGACTATCCGCTCTTAGGCACTTCTCTTCTCCACTTAATCATTTTCTTCTCCTAATGGAACTTCCCGGATAATAGACCTTTCGCTTTCAATGTCAGATTCTTATTCTTGAAATGGTGATTACTCATTACCGTAAAATTCTTAGTTCTCTCTACACGAAAAATCTGTGCCATGCTCCATCCTCCTTTTCAGACAAAAAAAGACGCAAGCCACATTTCTATGACTCACGCCTTTCTCTGCACTTATTTACTTTACAGTTCCAATTTGCTACGCACTGCGTATCTTTTTAGAACTTGCATTTAAACATAAATCAATTCCTTGAGAACAATCTCTTCCGCAATCGCTCTGTGCTGATTAGCAGTTCTTACCCAGGCAATCTGATTTTTCTCTTTATCCGGTAATGGTTCTTTTTCTTCCAACTGTTTCAGGATCACTTCTTCCCGTTCTCTGGCTGCCTTGTCTACTTCCAGAAGGTGTTCTCCAATTGTATCCTGTAAAAGCATCACCTGATAGGTTGAATTTCGATGATTTTTCAGATAATCTCTGCGAAGAAAACCATACTTTCCAAGTTGCTCCATCTGCTCACCGGATTTATAGGTGAGATTCGGAATCAGATATCCATTTACATTCGTATACGTCATAACAGTGGACATTCGCAATCCGCTTCGCTACTTGCTCATGAACGCAGTTGCTTCGCTGCCTGCGTTCATATTATTAGCACTCTCCATTTCTCATCATTTTTTGACCACAAATTTACGACATTTACGACAAATCTGACACTGCTTTACAATACCAGACAAAATGACTGATGCCCCGGAAAGCCTGTAAAATAGGCATTTCTGAGATACACAAGACAGGACAAAAATCGACTTCCATTATCAAGAGGTGAGTGCTAATTTTTTATATTTTTTCTTTCTTGACAATCACTCCCCCTCTCTGTTATGATAATAAAACTGCAATAAGGGAGTAGTTAGCTCTGTACAGAGTCGCTGTGTCAACATATTGATGGTTTTCCATCTGGTACAGCGTTCAATAACGAGACTTATTCACGTGATATTTTTGCGTGGATAAGTCTCGTTTTTTATGAAGGAGGAGAAAAAATGAGCTTATTTTCTGTATTTCTGATCGGAATCGGCCTTTCCATGGATGCATGTGCCGTATCCTTTGCAAAAGGAATCTGTCTGAAAAAACAAGTCAAAACTTATGCCTTGAAACTGGGACTCGCCTTTGGATTTTTCCAGGCAATGATGCCGCTGATCGGCTGGTGGGTAGGAACCTATTTTGAGTCCTTTATCACAGCTGTAGATCACTGGATTGCATTTTTCCTGCTTGGTTTTATCGGGGTCAATATGATTCGGGAATCAAAAGAAGCGGAAGCCGAATGTGATACTGATGTGAATTCTATTCCGGCAAAGGATATTCTGCTGCTTGCAGTTGCAACCAGCATTGATGCTCTCGCAATAGGTATCAGTTTTGCATTCCTAAACGTAGACATCATTCCCGCCGTCTGTCTCATCGGCATCACCACATTTATCATCAGCTGCATCGCGGTTTTCCTGGGAAATAAAATCGGTGGAAAACTTGGAAAATATGCTGAGATCACCGGTGGTGTCATACTGATCCTCATCGGTCTGAAAATTCTGATCGAGCATTTATTTGGATTGTAATATAGAAAAAACCGGAAAGAATTTCCATACACTGGAATTCCTTCCGGTTCTTTTTATATGCAGTCAACTGCTACAGCAGCCCGGCAATCTGATAAACAACGAATGCAACAACCCATGCGATCAGGCACTGTCCGAATACCATTGCTGCTGCCCATTTTCCGCCCAGCTCCCGTTTCACAGATGCGATTGCTGCAACACATGGCGTATAAAGTAGGCAGAACACGAGAAGTGCTGCTGCCCCGGCAACTGTAAGTGTGCCCTGAAGTGCTGCGCTGCTTCCGAACAAAACAGTCAGGGATGACACAACGCTTTCCTTTGCCATAAATCCAGAAATCAATGCTGTCACAATTCTCCAGTCTCCAAATCCTACCGGCAGGAAGATCGGTGCAAGTACACCCGCCACCAGTGCCAGAATACTGTTCTGGGAATCAGAAACCATGTTCAATCCCATATCAAAGTTCTGCAAGAACCAGATTACGATCGTTGCAATGAAAATAACCGTAAACGCTCTCTGTAAAAAGTCTTTTGCTTTGTCCCATAACAGATGTCCGACATTCTTGGCTCCTGGCAGACGATAGTTCGGCAACTCCATCACAAACGGAACCGCTTCCCCTTTGAATGCCGTTTTCTTAAAGATCAGTGCCATTAAAATTCCCATCACAATTCCAAATACATAAAGTCCAATCATCACAAGCGCTCCCCTCTTCGGGAAAAATACCGCAGTGAAAAATGCGTAAATCGGCAGCTTCGCCGTACAGCTCATGAACGGAGTCAGAAGAATTGTCATCTTTCGGTCTCTCTCAGACGGCAGCGTCCGGCTTGCCATCACACCAGGAACTGTACATCCGAATCCAACCAGCATCGGAACAATGCTTCGTCCGGAGAGTCCCAGTTTTCGGAGAAGTTTATCCATGATAAAAGCTACTCTTGCCATATATCCACTGTCTTCCAGAAGCGACAGAAAGAAAAACAGTGTCACAATGATCGGCAAAAAACTTAAAACACCGCCGACTCCACTGAAAATTCCATCAATCACCAGCGAATGTACCACACTGTTTACATGCGCTGCTGTCATTGCATGGTCCACGACATCCGTTAGTGCCGTGATTCCAGACTCCAGAAGCCCCTGCAAAAATGCTCCGATTACATTGAAAGTAAGCCAAAATACAACTGCCATAATTCCAACAAATGCAGGAATTCCGGTATATTTTCCAGTCAGGAACCGATCGATTTTCCGACTTCTGAGATGTTCTCTGCTCTCTTTCGGCTTGATCACTGACTCACTGCAGACATCTTCAATGTAAGCAAACCTCATCTGTGCAATTGCGGCTGCACGGTCCAGTCCGGTTTCCTCCTCCGTCTGTCGGGAAATATCCTCCAGAAGGTTTTTCTCATTTTCTGTCAGATTCAGCTGCTCTAATATTTTTTCATCACCTTCCATGATCTTGCTTGCCGCAAACCGAACCGGTATCTCTGCTTTTTCAGCATGATCCTCGATCAGATGCATTACTGCATGAATTCCTCTGTGAACCCCTTCCTCTTTTCGGCAGAAATCTGTTTCCAGTGGTTTTTCCTGATATTTTGCTACATGGATGGCATGCTGGATCAACTCCTCAATTCCTTCTGCCTTTGCCGCAGAAATCGGAATGACCGGCACTCCCAGGGCCTCCTCCATTTCATTAACCAGAACGGAACCTCCGTTTTCACGCAGTTCATCCATCATATTCAATGCAACAACCATCGGAAAACCAAGCTCTAACAGCTGCATGGTAAGATACAGATTTCGCTCAATATTTGTTGCATCCACAATATTGATGATCCCTTTCGGTTTCTCACGAATGACAAACTCTCTCGTCACGATTTCCTCACTGCTGTAAGGAGACATCGAATAAATCCCCGGCAGATCTGTGATCAGTGTATTATTATGGCCTTTGATTACTCCATCTTTTCTGTCTACTGTAACTCCCGGAAAGTTACCCACATGCTGTTTGGAACCGGTCAACTGGTTAAACAATGTCGTCTTTCCACAATTCTGATTTCCCACAAGAGCAAACGTCAGTGTCTCCCCTTCAGGCAGCGGAGTCTCCTCTTTCCGGTTATGAAACTTTCCGCCTTCCCCGTATCCCGGATGCAGTTTCTCCTGTTTTTCTACTTTTTTTCTGATATTCTTTGGTTTGTGTTCTTTACTGATTTCAATGTTTTTTGCATCTTTCAGGCGAATCGTCAGCTCGTAGCCATGAAGCCGCAGCTCAATCGGATCTCCCATCGGTGCATATTGTACAACCGTCACTTCTGTGCCTTGTATCAATCCCATATCCAGAAAATGTTGGCGCAGAGCGCCCTCTCCCCCAACCGAAAGAATGGTGGCAGTACTTCCTATTTGTAATTCATTTAATTTCATGTCTTTTCCTCTTTCTCATTCGTTTGAGCTTTCTTACTACTCTACCATACACTGATGTTTTTATAAAATCAACTGTTTGGGCACAAAAATACCGACAGATTACTCCGCCGGCCTTCTATTATTTTAAAATTGCTTCTACATCTCCTGCAATCTGCTCTGCATTCAGATGATTTTTCTCCAATACTTCCTGCACGTCATATCGGTCAAGGAGCTCTTTCTTCAATCCAAAGTTTAACACTTTCATATCAGAAACACCGTAATAACGGGCAATCTTTTCACCAAAACCTCCGTCTAAAATTCCATCCTCCAGGGTCACTACGATTTCATGATCTTTCTTCAGATCATCAAGAAGTGCTTCATCCAGACCTGTGATGTAATATGGATTCACCAGTGTCGGCTGCACACCTGTTTTCTCTGCGATCAGTTCTGCTGCTTTCTCTCCCAGTGAATAGAATACACCGAGTCCGATCACTGCAACCTTGCTTCCTTTCTGTATTACTTCATAAGTATTCAATTTGCTGAAATCCTTCGTCACTGCTTTCCCATCCGAAATCATCTCACCGCCCGGCACTTTTATTGCAACTGGATAAGAATTCTGCTCCACACTCCAATCAAGCATGGCAAGATATTCTTCTTTTGTCGTCGGTGCCAGATAAACAAGGTTCGGAATATTTGCCATCATCGGAATATCCTGAAATCCCAGATGTGTGACATCATTCATTCCATAAACAGAACCCCAGAATGTCACAATTGTTGCCGGACTGTTGTTGATACACAGATCCTGTGCGATCTGGTCAAATGTCCGCTGTACAAAAGTACTGTACACGCCGTAAACAGGCTTTCCTCCGTTTGCCGCAATACCGGATGCCAGAGCAACCGCTGTCTCTTCTGCAATTCCCACATCAATAAACTGGCGTCCGGCTTCTTTTCGCTTATCTTCTGTAAATCCCATAACTGCAGGCGTTCCGGATGTAATGGCAACCACACTGGAATCTTCTTTCATCTTTTTCAAAAGATAATCTCTCGTAATACCAGCGTAGTCCTCCGTATTTGAAGTATAAAGAGGTTTTCCCGTCTCAAGATCAAACGGGCCGCTGAAATGCCACTGTTCTTTATTTTGCTCTGCCGGCTCATATCCTTTTCCTTTCAGCGTATTGATATGAACCACAACCGGCTGACTACTGTTTTTTACTTTCTGAAATGCCTCCACCAGCGCTTTTGTATCGTTTCCCTGGTTTACATAAATATAATCAAGCCCCATCGCTTTGAACAGGTTACACGGAGCTGTTCCGTTTGTTTCCCTCAGCAGCTTCAGATTCTGATACAATCCTCCATGATTCTCTGCGATGGACATATCATTGTCATTCACTACAATAATTAGATTTCCACCCAATTCTGCGGCGTAGTCAATTCCCTCCAGTGCTTCTCCGCCGCTTAAAGAACCGTCTCCGATCACTGCGATCACATTTCCGTCTTCCCCCTTCAGATCTCTTGCTTTTGCAAGTCCGCAGGCAAGACTGACAGAAGTAGATGTATGACCGATCGTAAAGAAATCATGCTCACTCTCATGTGGATTTGTATAACCGGATACATCATCGTAATGCTCTTCATAAAGATATGCATCTTTTCTTCCTGTTAGCATTTTGTGCGGATAACTCTGATGGGAAACGTCATATACAATTTTATCTTTTGGAGATTCAAATACATAATGCATGGCAATGGTCGCTTCCACCATTCCGAAATTTGGTCCGAAATGTCCGCCATGCCGGCTTGCCCGGATCAAAAGTGCATGGCGCATCTCTTCTGCCAGTGCCGGAAGCTCCTCGATCGTCAGTTTTTTTACATCTTCAGGGCTGTTGATTGTTTCAATATACATTAATATCCACTCCTCTTTTTCTTATCAATTCCTACTGTTTTTCTCCTTTGTGAGGATTGATGATACTATATCACCTGGAGTTAACTCCAAGTCAAGAGCGATTTTAAATATTTTTTTATTTTCTTTTCACCAGACACGAATGGCACTTTTTTCATAAATGTAATCAAACATACTGGTAATAAAAACGAAGATGTTTCACGTGAAACATCTTCATCTCCATTTTATTCCTTTATTTTTTCAAACCTGTACTGTTGCTTAATATCCGGATATTTTTCATGATCCACTTCACTCATAAACATTCCATATGGTCTTGCACAGATTTTAAACGGAGAATACAACCCCTGATAAATCACCAGTTTTTCTCCTGTCTCTGTATGCTGCGCAAATGCAAGCACTTTATATAAATATTCTGAAGTTTCCCCTGACACCCATTCTCTCTTAAAATGCTGTACAATATCTCCCACTCGGATGTCTCTCGGAATCACCTCTTCTTGCTTTAACTCAGGCTCTGTATCCAATTCTACATATTCCTCTTTATCCAGAGAAACAGGCGCACCTGATTTTCCCATAATATGGACGCCTCCATACCAGGTGCCTGTAATCTCAAACAGATCCCCCACCTGATATTCTGAAGTATATTCATCGTTCTTTTTTACAATTCTTATTCTGCTCATTCTGATTATCCCTTATTCTATTTTCTTCTTTCAATCACATCACTAATTGCATCAATTCCTAAAAGTATCTGACTTACCAGAATTAGCGCAAATAAAATTTTCACCACTTTTTTTCCTGTCTCGTCTTCTCTTTCTGCACAATCTTTTGCAATTCTTCCGACAATCCCCAGTAATCCAATCAGAGAAATCCTCTGCGCTGTTCTGTTTAACGATTTGTTCTGATAATAAATTTCCTGCAATAATTCATGATTGTTCATACTCATGTTCTCCTCTCCTTATAATCCGTCCCTGTAAATCTGATTGATTGTTGCCTGAGCATGTTCCAGCTCCTTTTTCTGCACGACGGCATCTCGATCACTGAAAATTGCCAGCATCTCATCCACCACATCTTCCGCTCTCGGATTTGATGTTCTGTAAAGATACCCCAGCATACGAGTTGCCGTATAATCTGTCCTGATTTGATTATACGCAATTTCTCTGCAAAAGTCATCAGGATAATCCTTCTCCTTCAAAGCTCTGTACAATTCATCATTTCTTGCTTTTTCCATATTTATTGCCGCCCGTTCTTTCTAAAATACTGTTTTTCAAATTCTTCTGATAATGGCTTATTCAAAAAGTATCCTTGAATGACATCACAATACATCTCTTTTAATACGCCAAGCTGCTTTTGGGTTTCAACACCTTTGTTTCATCCCTTTTTGCATCAACATCTATGATACGATTATTCGAATTTATTCCATTTAAAATTTTATAAAAAAATTGTGAATCGGAATTATCTTTCACCGCAATACTCCTTTTAACAGCAAATAATTCTCTCCCATATTCTACATCATATTGACTGGAAAAATCTACTCAAAAAAATCCTGTTTCAAATGGATTTTTTGCTCCACTTCAAACAGGATTTTGATTCCATCATTTAAATGTTTCTTACTTTTTGGATGATTGTACGATAATCTTCATTTTTTTCAAATAAAATCTGTTTGCCCAGTACAAAGCCTTCTACCCCTTTTTTCCAGAGACGCTCCAGAATCTCCCAGGTCACACCGCCGTCAATCACAATATGGAATTTATACCGCTGACGCAATTTCAAAAGTTGCTCAATTTTAGGTTCTACAAAATGAAGATAGTCTCTTCCCGCAAATCCGGGATTTACGGTCATGACCAGCACGTAATCTACTAACGACAACAATTCCTGAATACTGTCAAGTGAAATTCCGGGATTGATCACGATCCCAGGAGCCTTTCCAAGTTTACGGATTCTGCAGAGTGTCTCTGTTGGAATTGTTTCAGAATCCGGATGGATATAAATAATATCTGCTCCGAACTCTGCATATCGTTCTATATAACGTCCGGGATTATACATCATCATATGAACATCCAGCTTCAAAGAAGTGTTTTTACGTATTGTTTCAATATCCTGAAAACTCATCCCGAAATTAGGCACATAATGGCCATCCATTACATCTATATGTAAAATATCCGCTCCACTCACATCAAGTCTCATAATCTCATCTTTCAGATAATCCATCGAAAGATTCAAAAGCGACGGGCATAATAATTTTTCCATAACGCCTCTCTCCCTACTGAATAAGTCCTGCAGCAGTTGGTAATGTCATAGAAATCGCAGGAATACATGTGGTCAGCAACAGTACGATCAAAATCACACCAAAATAGGGCAGTAATTCTTTAAACACCTGCTCAATTTTTACATTTCCGACCTTCGCTCCTGTAAACAAGATAGAGCCAACCGGAGGCGTAATTGTTCCAATACAAAGGTTCAGCGTGACCATAATACCAAACTGTACCGGGTGCATCCCGAACGTCTGACAAATTGGCAGGAAAATCGGTGTAAAAATCAAAACCGCCGGAGTCGGATCCATAAAGGTTCCTACGATCAACAAAATAATATTCATTAAAATCAAAATCACATATCTGTTTTCTGTAATAGAAAGCATTCCATTTGCGATCAGATCCGGCAAACCTGTAAATGCCATAACCCATGACATAATAGAGGATAATCCAATCATAAACGTAATAATACCCGTCATTTTTGCAGAATCCACAACAGGCTCGGAATTGCATCTAATATAATCTTCATTGCATCTTTTGCAGGAATTCGTCGTTCTGCAACATATCCACGTTTCTTTGCTTTAACCCCTGCAAGGAACATCACGAGTAATCCACACAGAATTCCCGGCACATATCCTCCCATAAACAAGGCAGCAACTGATACACTTCCTGCAATTGTCGAATAAACAATCATCAGATTGGACGGTGGAATCAGCATTCCTGTCGGCGCAGAAGCAATATTTACACCGGCACTGTAAACCGGATCATATCCTTCCTTTTTTTCCATCGGTCCGATCGTACCACCATTGCAGCACCGCTGCTGCACCGGAACCTGAAATTGCACCAAATAACATGTTTGCTACTACATTAGACTGCGCCAGTGCCCCCGGCATACGTCCGGCAACAACCTTGGCAACATTCACAATTCGCTCTGCAATTCCACCGTTATTCATAATATTTCCTGCAAGAATAAAAAACGGAATTGCAATCAGTGAAAATGAATTGGCTCCGGCAAACAATCTCTGCGCAGATGTCGCAAATGAAATATTTGCATCGAGCATACGCAACATAGCCAGCGCGGATGATAATCCTACCGCTACACTGATTGACACACCGATCGCTAGCATAATCACCAAAAGCACAACCATAACAATTGCTGTTTGATGTGTGACTTTATGAAATGAGTATTCAATGATTCGGGAAATGAAGTGTTCCCAGATAAACAGGTACAACAACATTCCTGTTCTCAGTAACTAAAATTTTGAAAAGATAGAAGAAAATAAAAAATTGCTTGAGAAAGTAAGACAAAAATGGTATATTAATAAGTGTGTTCCCTTAGTAAAATGGATATTACGGATCCCTCCTAAGGATCAAGTGCAGGTTCGATTCCTGCAGGGAACGTTTTCAAAACGAGGACAACAGCTTTCTTTATTCAGCCACTGTCCTCGTTTTATTTTTCTATTTCTCTTTTCTTCTTACAGAAACAACTACACCTGTCACCGCAATACAAACAACGCAAAAAATCACATACGATTTTGAATATTTAAAAATTCACATATCCCTGCAGCCAGATCTCACCTTTAAATCGTCTTCCAATCTCTGGCTCTCCCAGAACCTCTTTCTTCGGAACACAAACATCGAACTCCAGTTCATTGACATCCAGTTTCATCTGATAAAGCCGTTCTCCGGTCAATGTATTCTCCCGCTCTCTGATCGCCAGAATCTCTCCCATAATTGAATACAGATCACATTCCACCCCATAAGGCATAAAGTAACTGTCCACAATGGAATATACATCCTCTGTGGCCAATCTACGAGAAACTTTTGAGTAGATATCCATATCTTCCAGAGTCAACGTTTCAATTGCTCCCTGATCGCCATTACGGGCAGCACTCAAAAGTTGCTTTCGTGTTTTTGCTTCCTCTCTTGCGAAACGCATCTGTGTCTCGCTTTTTCTTACAGGCAGCAGGATTCTCCCGGACAGAGCAAGACCGGAAAAAGTGACACCGTTTGGAGCTCCTGTCATCGTACCCAGCTGACGCTCTTTCATATATTCTACGCCATTTTGCATTGTAAAAATCAGACTGATCCCCACTTTTGCATCTTCACAGATTCCTACGTACTGTTCGCGCTCGATTCGTTTTTCAATGGAAACATCTGCATATGTTGTAACACCACTTCCCTGAAAATACGGGAAATAGTATTCCATATCAAACTGGTCATGATCATCCAGTTCTCCACACAATGTAATCCCCACATCCTGACCGTATTCCTTTTGAAATTCACAGTAGTCTGCTTCTTCATTATAGGAAACGGTCATCTGATGGGTAAAGGTTTCTCTTGTCTGCTCCAATATTTCTTTTAGCTCTGCTTTTTTCTTGATGGGACCAAACCCAATTGCTTTCAAATACTGATGCATATTACTCCTTATTTTTTCGGTTCGATCACTGCATTTCCACCCATATATGGACGTAACGCTTCCGGAATCTTCACAGATCCATCTGCCTGCAGATTGTTCTCCAGGAACGCGATCAGCATTCTTGGTGGTGCAACAACTGTATTATTCAGTGTATGTGCAAAATATTTTCCGTCTGCACCTTTTACACGGATACCAAGTCTTCTGGCCTGTGCATCTCCCAGATTTGAGCAGCTTCCTACTTCAAAGTATTTCTGCTGTCTTGGAGACCATGCCTCCACATCCACAGACTTCACTTTCAGATCCGCAAGATCTCCGGAACAGCATTCCAGTGTGCGAACCGGAATATCCATAGAACGGAATAAATCCACTGTGTTCTTCCACAATTTTTCATACCAGTCCATGCTCTCTTCCGGTTTACATACAACGATCATTTCCTGTTTTTCGAACTGGTGAATACGATATACACCACGTTCCTCAATTCCGTGTGCCCCTTTTTCTTTTCTGAAGCATGGAGAATAACTTGTCAGTGTCTGTGGCAGCTGCTCTTCCGGAAGAAGTGTATCGATAAATTTACCGATCATAGAGTGCTCACTTGTTCCGATCAGATAGAGATCTTCTCCTTCAATCTTATACATCATTGCATCCATTTCTGCAAAGCTCATAACACCTGTCACGACATTGCTGCGGATCATAAACGGAGGAATACAGTAAGTAAACCCTCTGTTAATCATGAAATCTCTTGCATAGGAAATAACTGCAGAATGCAATCTCGCAATATCTCCCATCAGATAATAAAATCCGTTTCCTGCCACTTTTCTTGCACTATCCAGATCGATTCCATTGAATCTTTCCATAATTTCTGTGTGATATGGAACTTCAAAATCAGGAACAACCGGATCACCAAAGCGCTCCAGTTCCACATTTTCACTGTCATCTTTTCCAATCGGAACAGATGGATCAATGATATTTGGAATTGTCATCATGATTTTTTTAATTTTTTCTTCTACTTCTTTTTCTTCTGCAGAAAGTGCTTCCATCTTATCTGCACTCTCTGTTACTTTTCTTTTCAGCTCTTCTGCCTCTTCTTTTTTGCCCTGAGCCATCATTGCACCAATCTGTTTTGATGTTTTGTTTTTCTCAGCTCTAAGTGCCTCTACTTCACCTTTAATTTCACGGTTTTTCTGATCCAGTTCCAATACCTCATCTACCAGTGGTAACTTAGAATCCTGAAATTTGTTTTTAATATTCTGTTTTACAACTTCCGGATTTGATCTTACAAATTTGATATCTAACATAATTTTCCTCCTCATACAGTGTATATCACTGCTTTATTGCTTTTTTTAAAGACTCTCTTTCTTCTTTTCCGAGTTCCATATAGCTTTCGCCTTTTATAATTTCCTTTATATAGGTATAACATCCTTCTCGGCTGTGCATCGCATTAAACACCCAGCCATTATTATTTTCATCTAACATCGTCAGAACAAAACTGAGATTTCCTCCCATTTCCTGAAATGCATCATAACGTACAATTCCTATTTTCTGATAATGTGTTTTCATTCTTTTGTAAATTGTATCAATATCTCTTGTATTCTGTTTTACTGCGCGTTCCAGTTTTTCTACTGTTTTAAACTGCTCCAGAAATCCTTTTTCCAGAGATTTACCATCTTTTCCGCGCATAAAAATCTGATATTTTGCCTGCATACGCTTATGTTTCATTTGCAGATTGATCACAATCCCAATGAAAACCACCTGCATGATCAACAAAACAATTACCAGATACAGTAATACTTCTGTTGCCATTCTCATGTCTCCTTCTTATATCTGCGGGACACCTCTTAGCTTTGAATGGACATGATCAAGTCGAATATTCGCTCCAATTCTTCCTCTGAATAATATTCGATTTCAATTTTCCCCTTACCATTCGATTTTGGATTTACATTTACCTTTGTCCCCATGATTCCCTTCATTTTTTCTTCCAGGTTTTCATAGATAAATGTATGCTCAATTTTTTCTTTTTTTGCAGTCTTCTTGGGATTTTTCAATATTTTAATCAGCTTCTCAGTCTCCCTCACACTGAGCTTCTCATCAAATATTTTATTTGCAATTGTGTACTGTTGTTCTTCGTCTTCCAATGCAAGTAACGCTCTGGCATGTCCGGTTGAGATCATATCATCAATCACCATCTGCTGAACCTTACTGTTAAGTTTTAAAAGACGCATTGAGTTTGTCACTGCCGTTCTGCTCTTCGATACACGTTCTGCAATCTCATCCTGTTTTAGATGAAACTCTTTCAATAATCGCTTGTATGCGATTGCTTCTTCAATTGGATTCAGATTTTCTCTCTGAATATTTTCAATCAAAGAAATCTCCACAACTTCCTGCTCCGTATATTCACGAACCAGTACCGGTACTTCTTTTAATCCGGCAAGCTTTGCCGCTCTCCATCTTCTTTCTCCTGCAATGATTTCATAATAATCATTTTTCTTTTGTACCAAAAGTGGCTGAAGTACGCCAAACTGTTTGATAGAATCTGCCAGCTCAAGAAGGGCATCTTCATCAAAATCTTTTCTCGGCTGTTCACTATTTGGTTCTACCTGAGTAATCTTTACTATAGTCTCCCCGGATTTTTCCACTTTTACTTTTTCTTTTTGAGTTTTATTAGCCTGTTTTTCTGTTGTCTTCACTGTCTTGTTTGGAATCAGACTGTCTAACCCCTTTCCAAGTCCATTTCTTTTCACTGCCATTTTATTCTTCTCCTTTATTGATCACTTCTTCAGCCAATAACAAATAACTTTCTGCTCCTGAAGATTTTGGGTCATATAAATTTATTGGCATACCATAACTTGGCGCCTCTGCCAGCCGGACATTTCTTGGAATAATCGTTTTGTAGATGTTTTGATTTAAATTGTCTTTTACATTTTCTACAACCTGGAGTGAGAGGTTCGTTCTGGCATCATACATTGTGAACACAACGCCTTCTATTTCTAATTTTGGATTTAATCTCTCCTGAACAAGCTCTATTGTGTGGATCAACTGGCTTAATCCTTCCAATGCATAATACTCACACTGAATCGGGACAAGTACTGAATTTGCTGTGGTCATTGCATTGATCGTTAGCATACTCAATGCCGGTGGACAATCTATGATAATATAATCATATCTGTCCTTCACTTTTTCAACTTCATTTTTAATAATGTATTCTTTATTATCAACACCAATCAATTCAATTTCTGCTGCCGACAAATTAACATTAGACGGAAGTACATCCAGGTTTTCATAGACTTCTTTGCAAATACATTCTTCAATCCCAATATTCCCAATAATTAAATCATATACTGTATTTTCAACTTCATCTTTATTTACACTCAGTCCACTTGTCATATTTCCCTGTGGATCCATATCAAGTGCCAGAACTTTTTGTCCAAGACTTGCAAGTGAAGCTGATAAATTGATAGCTGTTGTAGTTTTACCTACTCCACCTTTTTGATTTGCAATCGCTATAATTCTTCCCATATTCGTACTCCTTTCATTGAACACGTTCTTATTATATCACCTTTTACTTTTATTATCTATACAATGTTTCACGTGAAACATTGTGATTTTTATGAAATGTTACTGTTTACACTAGATATTTCGTATTCAATACTTTCTCTCTACTTTTTAAAATGTTTCACGTGAAACATTTTTGACTATAATTCTTATAATCATTTTGTGATTCAGCATACATCTACCGTTCCATTTATTTTTGTGCCAAGTTTGTCCAAATAGTTGTTTCCGGCACAATTTCTTCTTCATTTCCCGCATAGACCTAATTCAGCTTTTCCTCTCCTCTATTAAATTTAAACTATTTCTCATTGTATCATAAAAACTACTTTTCAGATAGATTTTTCATTAATCCAAAATGTTTCACGTGAAACATTGGCTATTTACTGTTTGTCTCACAGAATTTTTCAAATTTTCTTTATTTGACACCTCTCCTGTAGTATAATAAGAAAGTATAAATGGAATTATAAAGGAGGGTATCATTTTGAACTGGAAGAAAAATTTGAAAACTTGTACGATCCTGACAGGATTAACCGTTGCTTCTATGCATATCGTTAATCGTTTCGTTTACTATATGTCTACAATAGATGAAATGCTGTCTGACAAAAATGCAGAATATTATGACTGGCGTTTTGGACGCATTTGCTACCACAAAACAGGAAGTGGATCTCCTCTTCTCTTGATCCATGATCTAAACGTCTGCAGTTCTTCCTATGAATGGAACCAGATTGTAGATCAATTATCTAAAACAAATACTGTATACACAATTGATTTATTAGGCTGTGGACGCTCGGACAAACCCTATTTGACCTATACAAATTATCTTTATGTCCAGTTAATCACTGATTTTATTAAACATATCATTGGTGAAAAAACTGATATTATCGCAATGGGGGAATCCGGTTCTTTTGTCTTAATGGCATGTGCTAATGATCACTCAATTATTGACAAAGTTCTTTTAATTAATCCTGGTGATTTGATTGAACTTTCAAAAATACCGACAAAGCGTACAAAGTTAAAACAGCATTGTATTAACATGCCTGTTGTAGGAACATTTCTTTACAATTTACGCTTTAATAAACGAACCATCGAAAAAGATTTACACTTAAATGGATACTATGATTTCAAGAAAATTGATACAAATACAGTAAAGACCTTTTTTGAAGCTGCACATACAGACAATACTGCCGGAAAATATCTGTATTCCAGCATCAAATCTCGCTTTACAAATGCAAATGTGATGTATTCTTTAAATCGAATTAACAACAGCGTGTTTATTATTGTAGGGAATGCAAATCCAGAATATGCACTAATTGCAAACCAATATCAAAATTATATGCCTTCTATTGAAATTCAAGAAATTGATCATACCAAACGTTTTCCACATCTGGAAGACCCTGAAACGTTTTTAGAACAGGTTGAAATTTTATTTGATATCAACAACGGAGAAGAGTTATCCACAAAATAATGTGGATAACTCTTCTTTTTTGGTGGATAAACTGTGAATAACGTAAAAAAAGGATGTAAACTTTTAAATTGTTGTACAATTAAAATACTTTACATCCTTTTTGTTTACTTCTTGATTTTTAAAGAATAATTTTTTTATTTCTCTCTTGTTTTATGACAATGGTTCTTTTGCTGGAAGTCCTGCTTTTCTCGGGTATTTTTTTCGTGTCTCAGAAATCTTTTTTATTTTCACAAAAGAACGTCCAATCTCGGTATCCGGCAGCTGAAACTTTACTGTTTTCTCAATTTTTCCACCAAGAAGAGACACTGCTTTTTCCGATTGTTTCAATTCGTCTTCAACAGTTCCTGATTTATAGGATACGAACATCCCGCCTACTCGTATATATGGAATGCAGTATTCACTCAAGGTTGACAGATTTGCCACTGCACGGGACACACACAGGTCAAATTGTTCTCTGTATGCTGTCTGCTTTGCAAAATCTTCTGCTCTTCCATGAAGCGTTTCCACATCTTCGAGCCCTAATTTTTCTACTACGGCATCTAAAAAATTAATTCTTTTTTTCAGAGAATCCAACAATACGACTTTCAGATGAGGAAAGGCAATCTTTAACGGCAGTCCCGGAAATCCCGCGCCGGTTCCGATGTCAATCACAGAATTTACCTGATTCATATCCACTGTTTTTACAATTGCAAGGCTGTCCACAAAATGTTTCTCATTTACTTCATCATACTCGGTGATCCCTGTCAGGTTCATCACCTTATTCCACTCCACCAGAAGCTCATAATACTGATGAAACTGCTCTTTCTGGCGTTCTGTCAGCCGGATATCCAGCTGGCTTAATTGCTGTTCAAATTTATTTTCCATACACTCTCCTGTTCTCTCATCTGCTCTCCAGATACACCAGCAGAACCGAAATATCTGCCGGAGATACCCCGGATATCCGGGATGCCTGCCCGATGGATGCCGGTCGGATCTGCGACAATTTCTGCTTTGCCTCTAATCGCAGACTCTGTACCTCTTCATAATTAATATCTGCAGGAATCCGCTTTTTCTCCAGTTTTTTAAACTGCTCTACCTGCTTTTTCTGCCGTTTGATATAACCTTCATACTTAATGTTAATATTCACCTGCTCTGCAACATCGTATTTAAGCTCTGGACGCATTTTATCCACTGAGGCAAGGATTTCATAGCTAAGCTCCGGACGACGGATCAGATCAGCCAGAGACGCGCCTGAAACAAGCGGTGTACTTCCGCAGGACTCCAGAAGCTCCTGTACTTCTTTGGTCGTTCCCACATGCACACTTTCCACACGCTCGATCTCTTTTTGAATCTGCTCTTCTTTTTTCAGCAGGTTCTGATAGCGCTCCTCCTCGATCAGCCCGACTTCATATCCGATCTTTGTCAGTCTGAGATCTGCATTATCCTGTCTTAAAAGCAGACGGTATTCTGCTCTGGAAGTCATCATTCGATACGGCTCATGACTCTCTTTTGTGACCAGATCATCAATCAGAACTCCGATATATCCCTCGGAACGGTCAATGATGATCCCTTCCTTGCCCTGCAGCTTTCTCGCCGCATTAATACCCGCTACAAGCCCCTGCGCTGCTGCCTCCTCATACCCGGAGCTTCCGTTAAACTGCCCGCCGCTGAACAGCCCTTCGACATTTTTAAACTCCAGTGTACTCTTTAACTGTCTCGCATCAATACAATCATATTCGATGGCATACGCATTTCTTACAATTTTCGCATGTTCAAGCCCCGGCACGCTGCGGTACATCGCATACTGAACATCTTCCGGAAGAGAGCTTGACATCCCTCCCACATACATTTCGTTGGTGTCCAGTCCTTCCGGCTCAATAAACACCTGGTGCCGGTTCTTATCTGCAAATTTTACCACCTTGTCCTCAATCGACGGACAATATCTCGGTCCTGTTCCCTCAATCATTCCTGAAAACAACGGAGAACGGTCCAGATTTTCTCTGATAATTTCATGGGTCTTTTCATTCGTATAAGTCAACCAGCAGGAAACCTGATCGATCTGGATGTCCTCAGGGTCTGTTGTAAAGGAAAACGGTACGATGCGCTCGTCTCCTTTCTGCTCTTCCATTTTGCCAAAATCAATACTTCTCTTGTCAATACGTGCCGGCGTTCCTGTCTTAAACCGATACATTTCGATTCCAAGTTCTTTCAGACTGTCTGTCAGATAATTTGCCGGCTGCAGCCCGTTTGGTCCGGTCTGCATGCTGACGTCTCCGTAAATACATCTCGCCTTCAAATAGGTTCCGGTGCACAATACGACCGCTCTGCAGCGATATGTGGCACCGGAATAAGTTCTGACTCCTGTAATGATTTTTTTTCCGTCAGCCCCATCCTCAGTAAGAATCTCTGTCACTTCCATCTGCTTGATTTCCAGATTCTCCTGATCCTCAAGCACCTTTCGCATCGTTTTACTGTAATTTGCCTTGTCCGCCTGCGCACGCAGAGAGTGCACAGCCGGTCCTTTTGAACTGTTCAGCATCTTAGACTGGATAAAAGTCCGGTCGATCACCTTTCCCATCTCACCGCCCAACGCGTCCACTTCTTTGACAAGGTGTCCTTTGGAACTGCCCCCGATATTCGGATTACACGGCATCAGCGCAATACTGTCCACACTTACTGTAAACATCAGTGTCTGAAATCCCATCCTCGCACACGCAAGCGCTGCTTCACATCCGGCATGCCCTGCTCCTACGATCACCACATCATATTCATCTTTATTTTCCCATACAGAATTTGCTGAATATTTCATTGACCAAATCTTCTCCTATCGTTTCTCCTGTAATACTTCCGAGTGATTCATATGCATCCATCAGATCGATGGAATAAAAATCCTCCGGCATCTCATTTTCAATACTTTCAATCACTTTATGCAGACTTTCTCTCGCAGACTGAAGTGCTGCTTTCTGTCTGATATTTGTAATGTATATTTCATCATTAAAGGACAGACTGCCCTTTAAAAACATTTTTTCCAGTGTCTTTTCCAACTCCTGGATTCCCAGTTCTTCCTTTGCTGATATCTCGATCATCGGAATCTCTCGTCCCAGAAGCTGTTCTGCCAGCATCTCTTTCGACACGACAGTCTCCAGATCAGTTTTATTTAACAGGATAATCGCCTTTTTATCAAGTACCAGATTCAGGATTTTCTGGTCGTTTTCATCCAATGACCGTGACGCATCCACCACATAGATAACCAGATCAGCACTCTTTGCATACTCTTTTGCTTTTTCTACACCCATTTTTTCAATCACATCTTCCGTATCCCGGATTCCTGCCGTATCAATGATATTCAGGCTAAGCCCCTGCAGATGGATCTGTTCTTCCAAAACGTCTCTGGTCGTCCCTTCAATGTCTGTCACAATGGCTCTCTCTCTTCCGGAAAGCACATTCAACAAAGAGGATTTTCCTGCATTCGGTTTTCCGACGATCACGGTCTGGATTCCCTCTTTTAAAATCCTGCCGTCATCTGATGACCGGATGAGATCCTCCAGTTCTCTTAAAATCCCTTCTGTCACTGTCTGCAGCGTCTCTCCATATCCATCCACACTGATATGCTCCGGATCATCCAGCGCTGTTTCAATAAATGCCGTGTGATACAGGATCTCCTTGCGCATCTCTTCAATTTTTCGCTTTACACTTCCTTTGAGCTGACTCATGGAGCTTTTCAGCGCATACTCATTCTGAGATGTGATTACATCGATCACCGCCTCTGCCTGGGAAAGATCCATCTTTCCATTCAAAAATGCGCGCTTGGTAAATTCTCCCGGTTCTGCCGGTCTGGCCCCGTTTTTGATCACAGTTTCCAGAACCTTTCTCACCACAAATGTTCCTCCATGGCAGTTGATCTCCACGGTATCTTCTCCCGTAAAAGTTCTCGGTGCTCTCATCACACTGACCAGAACTTCATCTATCGTCTCTTCCCTATCTTTGATAAATCCATAGTGTATCGTATGGCTCTCTGCCTGAGATAACTGTTCTTTTCCCTTATAAATTCTGTCAATAATTGCAAATGCTTCCTCTCCGCTGATACGAACAATTCCAATTCCTGAATTGGTCATACCTGTAGAAATGGCAGCAATCGTATCCTTTTTCATCTTCCACCTCTTGGAAATTCTATTTGTCTGATAAAAAAGGACGTTGTTACGCTTCACGAAAGCCTCCGTGAAGCGTAAAACGTCCTCTTTCGCTTCATTTTATACTATCTTTTTAATGTCACAACTACTTTTCTGTAAGGCTCTTCTCCCTCACTGTGTGTTGTCACATGCGGATCTGACTGAAGTGCAGCATGAATGATTCTTCTCTCATATGGATTCATTGGCTCCAGAGAAACTGCTCTTCTCGTTCTTTTCACTTTGAACGCAATGTTCTTTGCAAGATGTCTTAATGTCTCTTCCCTTCTTGCTCTATAGTTTTCTGTATCAAGTTTCACTCTCACATATCCGTCCTGATGTTTATTGGCAACACGATTTGCAAGATACTGAAGCGCATCCAGAGTCTGCCCTCTTTTTCCGATCAGAATTCCCATATTGCTGCCCTTCATCTCAACACTGAGAGCACCTTCAGAATCCACTTCAGAAACAATTTCCACATCCATGTCCATTGCTTTTAAGGTGTCATTCAGAAAAGCTTCCACAGCTTTGATTGCTTCATCAGAAACTTCTGCCAGCTCTGTAGCTTTCTTTCTTGCCGGCTCCTCTTCTGCTTTTTCTTCCTGCTTTTCCTGTACAGGCTCTGATACCTGCTCTTTTACAACACTTGGTTTTACTTCTTCAACCGGTATTGTCTCTTCTTTCACTTCTGCCACAGGTTCCGGTTTTCTGCGGGCCTCGATCACTGCCTGCTTCATTCCGATTCCAAGGAAACCTGCACTGCCTTTTTCAATGACTTCATATTCCAGTCTGTCACTGGTAACTCCCAGCTGGATCAATGCCTCTGTGATTGCATCATCCACTGTTTTTGCTGATACTCTGATACTACCGTCCATCGTGAATCCTTCCTTTCCCCGACTCTCTATTTCTCGCTATCTTCCGTTTTATCTTTGGCATTGTGTCCACTGTTATAACGGCTTACCATATTTGCCTTTGATGCGAGACTTCCCGGCTTGGCATTTTTGATATTCTCTTTTGCCTGCTGGATCTTTTCTTCTTTTTCTTTGCTGGAAACACTTGTCTTCTGTTCTGTTACATTTCGAGTGCTCTTTGTTGCCATCCGGTTGATTTCTTTTGCCGGAGCACCTTTTTTCTCACGTTTCTTCGCTGCTTTTTTGCGCTGCTCTTCGATCATCTCTTCTACTGATTTCTTGCTCAGATATTTATTGATCGCCATCTGCTGTACACATCTTACAATCGCACTGATCGCCCAGTACAGACCAAGACCTGCCGGCAGTGTAAATCCCATAAATACAGAGAACAACGGCATAATATAGTTCATAGAATTCATGGATCTTGCCATCGGATTGTCCGGATCGATCGTCGTTGTCTGTTGCTGCTGCATCAGTTTTACACTAATAAACTGTGTCAGACCTGCCATGATCGGAATGATCACTGCCAGAATAATTCCAACAATTGAAAAATCCTTCAAAGCATCCATCAACATTGTCAGCGGCTGCTCACCAATGTTAATGCCAAGGAATGTATTCAAATGTCCCATCGTTGCAGTTGTCTTATCTACAACTGTCTCAAGAGACGGCATCTTGTCCACCAGAGTATTCCATGTGGAGTCCTGGAATTTATATAACACCCTCACCAGAATATTGGGGTCTGTATAATCATATGCATTTGCAGGCATATACACCGGAGCTGCATTTCCGATCTTTTCCAGAATCTTCTGATATCCGTCTGTCGCCATGATCTGATTAACAACCGGCATATAAATCTCTTTAATACCATTTACATATCTCGGTACTTCCTGAATAACAGGATACAATGCGAACAAAATCGGAAGCTGGATCACCATCGGCAGACATCCGCCTGTCGGAGAACTTCCGTATTTTTCGTAGATCAGCTGCTGCTCTTCCTGCATCTTGAGCATGGATGCCTGATCTCTTTTTCCTGCATATTTTTTCTGCAGTTTTTGAATTTCCGGCATCATCACAGACTGCATTTTTGAAAATTTCTGCTGTTTGATCGTCAGCGGGATCATCAATGTATAAATAATAATTGTAAACAGAATAATACATATTCCGATATTCTGAATTCCAAATAAATTCAGAAAATTATAGATTGCATCCATGAGCTTACCAAATACCCATGCAATCTGTCCGACAATCGGCCAGTCTGCCGCTGTCGCAGCGATTAAACCAAATTCCATCTTTTATCCTCCTTAAGGTACCGGATCATATCCGCCTTTTGCAAATGGATTGCACCGCAGAATCCTCCAGACGGTCAGGGCAAGTCCCTTAACTGCACCGTATTTTTCAATTGCCTCAATCCCGTACTGGGAGCAGGTCGGCGTATAAATACAGTGATACGTCGTCTTCAAACCGGATAAATACTTCTGATAAAACCGTATCATCCCTATCAAAATCTTCTTCATCTGCGTCACTTCCTTTAAAATCATGCATATATATTATGAAGTTTTCCCAGGTGGATGAGCGCGCTTTCTATATCATGATAACTTTTCTCTTTTGCGCCTGCTCTTGCAATCACTACTAAGTCAAATCCACATTGGAAATGTTCTTCTTGAAGTCGATAGCTCTCTCGAATAAGCCTTGTAAGATGATGTCTCACAACGCTGTTTCCTACTTTTTTACTGACTGAAATCCCCAAACGATTTTTGTCCATCCCATTTTCTCTGATATACAGTACCAGATATCGGTTGGCATAGGATTTCCCATTTTTATATACGACTTGAAAATCTTTATTTTTCTTTAAAGATTCGGAAAATTTCATCGATAACCTCTTTTTAGCAGCTCTTTCCCCTGGAAATACTGCACTTTTTTATAGAAGAAAAGGCCACATATATGCGGCCTAAGCTGATAACTGTTTTCTTCCTTTTGCTCTTCTGGCAGCTAAAACTTTTCTTCCGCCTGGTGTGCTCATTCTTGCTCTGAATCCGTGAACTTTTGCTCTGGATCTTTTCTTTGGCTGAAATGTCATTTTCATTGGTACATACACCTCCTTGTGATTGATATACTTATTATAAAGTATTTACAATATTTGCCTCTTTTTTTCGTATCTCTACTATATATAGTGTTTATATAGTACTACTGCTGATAAACAGAAAGACACTGCTCTTAATTATATGCAAAAAAGCCCATAAAGTCAAGCATTAGCAGCGAAAATACTAAAATATAGTTTTTCACATATTTTTTTAGAAATTTTTTTATTACCGCTTTTTTTCACACCTGTTCCTTTTATTTTTTAGTTATCCAAATTTTTTCCACATAATTATCTACATTTCTGTTTCTTCTGTCATTTCTTTTCCCATATTCCCAAACGCCTTATATTTCCTGAGATTTTCACTTTTTTGTTTCATCTGCAAATTTCTCTCATTTTCACCAAATTTCGAGTTTCCACATTATCTACATTTTTCTTACCCACAACCGGAGGATTTATCCACAGTTATTCACACTTTGTGGATAACTTTATCCAAATTTGTGGATAAACCCTGAAAACGATGTAGAAAACCACTGTATATTGTGTCGATAGCCTGTAGAAAAATTTTTATTTCTCTTTAAGTTTCCCTTTTTATCGGCGTTGATAGTGTTTAAAAAGTTTTCCACATTATCAACAAAGTTTTCCACCTATCAAATTGTTTCCTGTTATTTTTACATTGCTTCTATTTTCATTTTGATGTAGAATGTAGTTGAGATACTCTGCTTATCTCTCATTTTATATTAATTAGGAGTTTACCATTGATGAACATTGTAGAAGAAAACTGGGAGCAGATTTTGAATAAGATGAAACTAGAATATTGCTCATCCAATATTTCGTACAATACGTGGATCGCACCACTTACCGTTTACGAAGTAACCGATGACACCGTATATATTCTTGTAAAATTACGTGCCAGCCTGGAGCACATTGAAGAAAAATACCTGCTTCCTTTTAAAGTATGTATTGCAGAAGTCACAGGTTACGAATATGAAGTCTCTTTCGTGACCGACGATCATGTTGTCATCCAGGAAAAAAAAGATACGGCAGTAAAAAAACAGCAGTCAAATGCGATTTTCGAACAGGCCAACCTGAATCCAAAATACACATTTGATACTTTTGTTGTAGGAAGCAATAACAATTTTGCTCATGCTGCATCCCTTGCTGTTGCGGATTCTCCGGGTGAGATTTACAATCCTCTCTTCCTCTACGGAGGTGTAGGACTTGGAAAAACCCACCTGATGCACTCCATTGCTCATTTTATTCTGGAAAAGGATCCGACGAAAAAAGTCCTCTATGTAACCAGTGAGACTTTTACGAATGAACTAATCGATGCTTTGAAAATAGGTAAAAACGGAAATGAACTTGCGATGACGACATTCCGTGAAAAATACAGAAATAATGATGTTCTGCTCATTGACGATATCCAGTTTATCATCGGAAAAGAAAGTACACAGGAAGAATTTTTCCATACATTCAACCATCTTCATGTTTCCGGAAAGCAGATCATCATCTCCAGTGATAAACCTCCAAAAGATATCGAGACTCTGGAGGCACGTCTGCGTACCCGGTTTGAATGGGGACTGATCGCGGACATCTCCTCTCCGGACTATGAGACCAGAATGGCCATTCTCCGGAAAAAAGAAGAACTGGACGGACTGGAGCGATACCACATTCCGGATGAGGTCATGCAGTATATTGCCAATAATATTACATCCAACATCCGTGAACTGGAAGGCTCTTTAAACAAGCTCATCGCGCTTGCCAACCTGGAGAACAAGCCGATCGATATTCCTCTGGCTGCAGAAGCCTTAAAAGATATGATTTCTCCGAATAATACACGGGAAATTACACCTGAGCTCATTATCGAGGTCGTTTCTGACCACTTTAATGTACCTGCTGCCGAGTTAAAAGGTAAAAAACGAAACGCTGAGATCGTTCTGCCTCGTCAGATTGTTATGTATCTCTGCCGTAAAATGACCGATACCCCGTTAAAGACCATCGGTCTGATTCTTGGCGGCAAAGATCATGCCTCCGTCAGCCATGGTGTCAAGAAGATTGAACATGATGTAAAGACGGATGAGGCTTTGAACAATACCGTTAACATCATTAAGAAGAAACTGAACCCCATTTAATTTGGAGTTTATACAGAACTATTATGAATCTAAACGTTTATTTTCTGAGGGTTTTTTGACCCTCAGATTCTTTCCGTTTAAGTGTGGATAATTCTGTGGAAATGCTGTGGATTATAGTGTTAATAAAATAATTTCTCAAGGAGGCAGTAAAAGTTATACAAACATCGTCCCCTTGTTTTCCATACTGTTTCTACAGACTTATGAAAGTGGACAACCCCTTGATTTATAAGGCTTTGAAGCATTTATCAACATATCCACACCCCCTACGGCGGCTAAGGCGGAAAACTTTTATATTTCTCTTTATAAGATTTGGCTGCTGAAAGTTTTCCACCACAAATCATATTTCACAAATTCGAAAGGAGATTATCAACAGATGAGAATCGTATGTACGAAATCCAATCTTGTAAAAGGAGTCAGTATTGTTTCTAAAGCTGTTCCTTCTAAAACAACAATGCCTATCTTAGAATGTATTTTAGTTGACGCATCGACAGATGTTATTAAGTTGACAGCAAATGATATGGAACTTGGAATTGAAACCCGAATTGAAGGTGATATTTTAGAAAGAGGTATCATCGCATTAAATGCTAAGATTTTTTCGGAAATTGTAAGAAAGCTTCCGGACAGTGATGTTGTAATCGAAACAACATCTGACAATCAGACTCTAATCACCTGTGAAAAAGCAAAATTCAATATTGCAGCACAGTCCGGAGAAGATTTTTCATACCTTCCTGTAATAGAGAAAGAAGATTACATTACTGTCTCAGAATTCACATTAAAAGAAGTGATTCGTCAGACAATTTTCTCCATCGCAGATAATGATACAAATAAGATGATGACGGGTGAATTGTTTGAAATTGAGGGCAATATACTGAAAGTTGTCTCACTAGATGGTCACAGAATCTCAATTCGTAAGATAGAATTAAAAGAAGATTACGGTCAGAAGAAGGTCATTGTCCCTGGAAAAACGCTTCAGGAAATCAGCAAGATCATTGGTGGAGAGGCGGAAGCACTGGTTGATATTTCTTTCACAAAGAATCATATCGTATTTGAATTTGACAAAACAGTTGTTGTATCCCGTTTGATCGAAGGAGAATATTTTAAAATCGATCAGATGTTATCCAGTGACTATGAGACAAAAGTCAGAATCCATAAAAAAGAACTTTTAGACTGTATTGACCGTGCCACTCTGCTTATCAAAGAGGGGGACAAAAAACCGATCATTATTGATATCAAAGACGGAACGATGGAATTAAAGATCAAATCCCAGATCGGTTCTATGGATGAAACTATTTTTATTACCAAAGAAGGAAAAGACTTGCTCATTGGATTTAACCCGAAATTCCTGATCGATGCTCTTCGTGTCATTGATGATGAGGAAGTGGATCTGTATTTTATGAACGCAAAAGCTCCGTGTTTCATCAAGGATGAAAATCAGAGCTATATTTATCTGATCCTTCCGGTAAATTTTAACGCAGTTGCGTAGAAAGGAGAGTGCATATGGAAACAATTAAATTAAGAGAAACAGATGAGTTTATTAAGCTTGGTCAGGCGTTAAAGGCAGCCGGACTGGTAGAATCAGGAGTCGAAGCCAAGGAAGTTATTCAGGATGGAATGGTCACGGTAAACGGAGAGGTTGACACAAGAAGAGGCAGAAAATTATATCCGGGAGATACTGCTTCATTTGACGGACAGGAAATAAAAATTGAAAAATAACGAAAAAACGTGTAAAATAGTTACATATTGATGGAGAAATTATGGTTATCAAATCTTTAAAGCTCAAAAATTACAGGAATTATGAATTACTGGATATGACATTTGATTCAAAGACAAATATCCTGTATGGAGACAATGCCCAGGGAAAGACCAACATCCTTGAGGCATTGTATTTGTCGGGTACGACAAAATCCCACAGAGGGACAAAAGACAGAGATTTGATACAGTTCGGCAGAGAGGAATCACATCTGGAGACGATCGTAGAGAAAAAGGGGATGGAATTCCAGATTGATATGCATCTCAAAAAGAACAGTCCAAAAGGAATCGCAATCAATAAAATTCCAATTCGAAAAGCAAGTGAGTTGTTTGGAATTGTACATTTTGTCTTTTTTTCTCCGGAGGACCTCAATATTATCAAAGACGGACCTGCCGGCAGAAGAAGATTTATCGACTTGGAGTTATCCCAGATCGACAAAGTATATCTGAGCAATTTATCAAATTATAATCGAATCATCAATCAGAGAAATTCTCTGTTAAAAGAGCTTTATCATCAGGATCACTTAATGGATACGCTGGATATCTGGGATATGCAGCTTGCTGAGTATGGGACAAAAGTGATCGAGAGCCGAAAACAATTTATCAGGCAGGTCAATCAGATCATTGCTGACATACATTACAGGCTGACAGGCGGGAGAGAGCGGATTGAACTGTCTTATGAGAGCAGTCTTGGAAGTCTTTCTCTGGAGCAGGCTTTGAAGAAAAACCGGGAGAGAGACATTCGGATGAAAAGCACTTCTGTCGGTCCGCACAGGGATGATTTGTGCTTTTTATCAGGTGATCTGGATATTCGCAAATTCGGCTCACAGGGGCAGCAGAGGACAGCAGCACTGTCGTTAAAGCTGTCTGAGATCGAACTGGTGAAAGAAGTGATCAAAGATACACCGATTTTATTATTGGACGATGTATTGTCTGAACTGGACAAGCACAGGCAAAACTATTTATTAGACAGTATTCATGATATACAGACCGTGATTACATGTACTGGGCTGGATGAGTTTGTGAATCATCGATTTTCTATAAATAAAATTTTCCGTGTAAGCAGCGGAAGTGTGACAAAAGAAAACTAGGAGGTTTTTAAATGGGTGCAACAGGTACTGAATTTGATGCAGAATATGGAGCAGACCAGATCCAAATATTAGAGGGACTGGAAGCGGTAAGAAAAAGACCGGGAATGTATATTGGAAGCACTTCTGCAAGAGGACTTCATCATCTGGTATATGAGATTGTAGACAATGCGGTAGATGAGGCATTGGCTGGATATTGTGATACGATCAATGTGAGTATCAATCCGGACAATTCTGTGACGGTCGTTGACAACGGACGAGGAATCCCGGTTGGATTAAACCACAAGGCAGGGATTCCTGCGGTAGAGGTTGTATTTACGATTCTTCACGCCGGCGGAAAGTTCGGCGGAGGAGGATACAAAGTGTCCGGAGGTCTGCACGGAGTAGGTGCGTCCGTTGTCAACGCGCTCTCTGTATGGCTTGAAGTTGAGATCTACAACGAAGGAAAAATTTACAAACAGCGATATGAACGCGGAAAGACGATGTATTCGTTAAAAGTAGTCGGTGAATGTGATCCGGATAAAACCGGAACAAAAGTCACATTTCTTCCGGATGGCGAGATCTTTGAAGAGACTGTATTTGAATACGATGTATTAAAGCAGAGACTGCGTGAGATGGCATTTCTTACAAAAGGCCTGAAGATTATTCTGCAGGATCTTCGTGAAGAAGAAATCAGAGAGCATACATTCCATTACGAGGGGGGAATCAAAGAGTTTGTCACTTATCTGAACAAAAGCAAGACACCTTTGTATGATCAGATCATTTATTGCGAAGGGGAAAAAGATGGAGTAGTTGTTGAGATGGCGATGCAGCATAACGACTCCTACAGTGATAATACGTATGGATTTGTAAACAATATTACAACTCCGGAAGGGGGAACTCATATTGAGGGATTCAGAAAGGCATTGACGAAGACCTTTAATGAGTATGCCAGAAAGAATAAACTGCTCAAGGACAATGAGCCGAATCTGTCAGGTGACGACATTCGTGAAGGTCTGACAGCGATCGTCAGTGTTAAGATCGGAGAGCCGCAGTTTGAAGGACAGACCAAGCAGAAGCTCGGAAACAGTGAAGCGCGTGGAGCAGTGGATAATATTGTCAGTACTCAGCTTGAGATTTTTCTGGAGCAGAATCCGTCTGTCGCAAAACAGACAGTAGAGAAATCTCTGATGGCACAAAGAGCAAGAGAAGCAGCAAGAAAGGCCAGAGATCTGACCAGAAGAAAATCAGCTCTGGAGGGGATGTCTCTGCCTGGAAAACTGGCGGATTGTTCAGACAAAAATCCGGAAAACTGTGAGATCTACATCGTCGAGGGAGATTCAGCGGGTGGTTCTGCAAAGACAGCGAGACAGCGTGCGACACAGGCGATCCTTCCACTGAGAGGAAAAATCCTGAATGTAGAAAAAGCAAGGCTGGATAAGATTTACGCCAATGCGGAGATCAAGGCTATGATCACGGCGTTTGGAACAGGAATTCATGAGGATTTTGATATTTCCAAGCTGCGGTATCATAAGATTATTATCATGACTGATGCCGATGTGGATGGTGCGCATATCAGCACCCTGCTTCTGACATTTTTATATCGTTTTATGCCGGATCTGATCAGAGAAGGCTATGTGTATCTGGCACAGCCGCCGTTGTATAAGCTGGAAAAAAATAAAAAAGTCTGGTATGCATACAGTGATGAGGAATTAAATGAGATTCTTACAGAAGTAGGACGTGACAGCAATAATAAGATTCAGCGTTATAAAGGTCTTGGTGAAATGGATGCGGATCAGCTCTGGGAGACAACAATGGATCCGGAGCATCGTGTACTTTTGAGGGTGACTATGGATGACGAGACATCTTCCGAACTGGATCTGACATTTACTACACTGATGGGAGACAAGGTAGAACCAAGACGAGAGTTCATTGAAGAAAATGCAAGATTTGTTAAAAATCTGGATATATAGAATTGCAATACACTTAAAAAACAAGGAGAAGGAACATGGAAGATAATATTTTTGATAAAGTCCATGAAGTTGACCTGAAAAAGACAATGGAAACTTCCTATATCGACTATGCGATGAGCGTTATCGCATCCCGTGCCCTGCCGGATGTCAGAGACGGATTAAAGCCGGTACAGAGAAGAATCCTGTATTCAATGATCGAGCTGAATAATGGACCTGACAAGCCGCATCGTAAATGTGCGCGTATTGTCGGTGATACAATGGGTAAATATCATCCTCATGGAGACAGCTCTATTTATGGAGCACTGGTAAATCTGGCACAGGAATGGTCTACGAGATATCCTCTGGTTGACGGACACGGGAACTTTGGGTCTGTAGACGGTGATGGCGCTGCTGCCATGCGATATACAGAGGCGCGTCTGAGCAAGATTTCTATGGAGATGACTGCTGATATCAATAAAAATACCGTAGATTTTGCACCGAACTTTGACGAGACAGAGAAAGAACCGACAGTTCTTCCGGCCAGATTCCCGAATCTTCTGGTAAATGGAACATCCGGTATTGCAGTCGGAATGGCAACAAACATTCCGCCGCATAACCTTCGTGAAATCATTGGCGCGGTCGTGAAGATCATTGATGACCAGATCGATGAAAACGGAGAGACAAGTATTGATGATATTTTAAAGATCGTCAAAGGACCGGATTTTCCAACCGGAGCAGAGATTCTTGGAACAAGAGGAATTGAAGAAGCATACCGCACAGGACGCGGTAAGATCCGTGTGCGTGCGATTACCAATATTGAACCAATGGCAAACGGTAAGAACAGGATTATCGTAACGGAGCTGCCATACATGGTAAATAAAGCCCGACTGATCGAGAAGATCGCAGAGTTGGTACGTGATAAAAAGGTAGATGGGATCACCGATTTAAGCGATCAGTCCAGCCGTGAGGGAATGCGCATCTGTATTGAATTGAGAAGAGATGTCAATCCGAATGTAATTTTAAACCAGCTGTATAAACATACACAGCTGCAGGATACTTTCGGTGTGATCATGCTGGCTTTAGTCAACAATGAGCCAAAAGTCATGAATATCCTGGATATGCTGAAGCATTATCTGAAGCACCAGGAAGAGGTTGTGACGAGAAGAACACAGTATGAGTTGAACAGAGCAGAAGAGCGTGCTCATATTTTACAGGGATTACTGATTGCACTGGATAACATTGATGAGGTAATCCGGATTATCCGCGGATCTAAGAATGTTCAGACTGCCAAGGAAGAGTTGATGGCCAGATTTGACCTGACAGAAGTACAGGCAAGTGCGATCGTAGATATGCGTCTGCGCGCACTGACAGGTCTGGAGCGTGAGAAGCTGGAAGCAGAGTACGAAGAACTGATGAAGAAGATCGGGGAATTAAAAGCGATCCTTGCTGACCGAAAACTGCTTCTTGGTGTGATCAAAAAGGAGATTCTTGTCATTTCCGAGAAATATGGAGATGAGAGAAGAACATCCATCGGATTTGATGAGTTTGATATTTCCATGGAAGATCTGATCCCAAGAGAAAATGTGGTGATCACCATGACAAAAATGGGATACATTAAGAGAATGTCCATGGATACATTCAAGAGTCAGAACCGAGGCGGAAAAGGAATCAGAGGAATGCAGATCCTGGATGATGACTATATCAAGGAACTGTTTATTACGACAACACATCACTATATCATGTTCTTTACAAATACAGGACGTGTGTATCGTCTGAAAGGCTATGAGATTCCGGAAGCAAGCAGAACTGCGCGTGGTACGGCGATCATCAATCTGCTGCAGCTGATGCCGGATGAGAAGATCACAGCAATGATTCCAATCCGGGAGTACGAGGATGGACAGTATCTGTTGATGGCAACAGAAAAAGGTCTTGTGAAAAAGACTCCGATCAAAGATTATGCAAATGTCAGAAAAACCGGACTGGCTGCGATCGTTCTCAGAGAAGATGATAAACTGATCGAAGTGAAGATTACAGATGATGAACAGGATGTGATCCTGGTTACAAAATACGGTATGTGTATCCGGTTTAGTGAGAAGGATGTGCGTCCGACAGGCCGTGTTTCTATGGGAGTGCGCGGCATGAACCTTGGAGATCATGATGAAGTGATCGGAATGCAGATCAGCAATCAAGGAAAATATCTGCTCATTGCATCTGAAAAAGGTATGGGCAAACTTACCGATATGGATGAATTTACAAGACAGAACCGTGGTGGAAAAGGTGTAAAATGCTATAAGATCACGGAAAAAACAGGCGATGTGGTCGGCATGAAAGCGGTCGATGAAGACAGCGAGATCATGATGATCAATACGGAAGGAATCGTGATCCGTATGAAGTGTTCTGACATTTCTGTATACGGACGAATCACATCCGGTGTAAAACTGATCAATCTGCCTGAGAATGAAAAAGTTGCAAGTATCGCAAAAGTAAGAAAAGCATCTGCAGAGATCGATGGAGAAGAAATCGAAATTTCTGAGGATGAGGAAGAGACAGAAACTCCAATAGAAGAATAAAGAGAAAAAGCCTTCGCATGATATGCGGAGGTTTTTTTTAAGGTAAATAATCAGATAAAATACGAAAAAATAAATAATATAAAGAAAACATAGATAAAAATATAGAATTGTAGTATAATAAAGAAAAAAGAACCATATAACAAAATAAAGTGCACACAAAGGAAACCAGAAAACCAATGATTAAAATGAAATCAGGGAGAGGAGCGTGAGATTATGAAAAAGGCAAAGAGTTGGCTGGCACTACCTTTAGCAGTTTGTATGTTTGCAGTTATGATTTTTTCAGTTGCAGAGGCGGCGGAAACAAGTGATGAAAATCCGGCTGAGGGAAGACAAGAGATTACGATCATCAATACAAATCATATAACCTGGCCGGTCATCGGAGAAATGCCGTCATATGAATTAGAGGTTCCTGCCGGTGCACACTATTTTATCAATATGGTTGAATGGACGACGAAGAACGGAGAAAACACGTTACTGTCAACAGATAAATTTGAGGAAGGTGAGTATGAGCTTCATGTAACATATGAAGCAAAAGAAGGATATCAATTCGCAGCGCCGGAGCTGATTACTGTGCTTCCTGGAAATGAAGTACAGGGAACACCAAAGGTTGAAGAATCAGAGAATGGATGGTATCGGATTGTAACATTCTCGTTCACGGCAAGACAGTCAGAAGAGCATCAGCACGATATGCTGGTGGTTCAGGAAAAACTGCCGACATGTACAGAAGCCGGATATAAAGCCTGCTATCAGTGTCAGTCCTGCAAAAAGCTGTATCTCGACAAGGCGGGAACAGAGGAGACAACGGTAGAAGAGATTACGCTTCCTCCGACGGGACATCAGTATAAAGACGGTATCTGTACCATTTGCCAGGCAAAAGATCCGGATTATGTAGAACCGCACAAACACAGTCTGATCCGGGTTACGGAGAAGCAGGCAACATGTACAGAAGCAGGAAATAGAGCATACTACCGATGTGAGACTTGCGGAAAATTATATCTGGATAAAGATGGAAAGAACGAAACAACACGGGAGAAGGTGACGATTGCAGTAACAGGACACATATATCGTGATGGAAGATGTGTAGTATGTAAGGCTCTGGTTCCAGCAGTCAAGACTGGTGATTTTGATAACGACTATGCAAAATGGGTGATTGGACTGCTGATCTCACTCAACATTATTGTAGGAGCGATCATTTATCGAAAATCAAGAAAAATAGGATAACTGGATTGTATCACCCCCTTCCCGAAAGAGAGCCGGAACCTCAAAAGAGAGCATCCGGCTCTCTTTTTTTGTTTCAATTTTGAAGGAACTATACTATAATACTGGATAGTGAAAACAGAAACCTGATGATTGTAAAAAATTCTAGGAGGCATTATGATTCGTACAATTGATGTGAGAGAAATCTCAAAAAATATCAAAGAAATGTGTATTGAAGCAAACCACTATCTGTCAAAAGATATGGACACAGCAATGAAACAGGCGGAGCAGGACGAAAAATCACCGCTTGGAAAACAGATATTGGGACAGCTGCAGGAAAATTTAAAAATTGCGGCTGATGATATGATTCCAATCTGTCAGGATACCGGAATGGCAGTTATATTTCTGGAAATCGGACAGGATGTGCATCTGGAGGGTGGCCTTCTGGAAGAGGCAGTCAATGAAGGGGTCAGACAGGGGTACACAGAAGGTTTTTTAAGAAAATCTGTGGTAAAAGATCCATTAATCCGTGAAAATACAAAAGATAATACACCGGCAGTGCTCCATACCAAAATCGTTGCAGGAGATAAGGTGAAGATAAAAGTAGCACCAAAAGGATTTGGAAGCGAAAATATGAGCCGTGTATTTATGTTGAAGCCGGCAGAAGGTATTGAGGGAGTAAAACATGCGATTCTGACGGCAGTCAGGGACGCCGGTCCGAATGCCTGTCCTCCGATGGTAGTTGGAGTAGGAATCGGGGGAACCTTTGAAAAATGTGCGCTGATGGCAAAAGAAGCTCTGACAAGAGAAGTGGGGGTACATTCTGACATTCCATATGTAAAAGACATGGAAGAGGAGATGCTTGTGAAAATCAACAGCCTTGGAATCGGACCCGGCGGGCTTGGAGGAACAACTACTGCGCTTGCAGTTAATATTAATACATATCCGACACATATTGCAGGGCTTCCGGTAGGAATCAATATCTGCTGTCATGTAAACAGACATGTCGTTCGTGAACTTTAAAAGAAAAACAGAAAGGAAAGCATTATGGAAAGACATTTGCAGGCTCCGATTTCAAAAGAAGAATTAAAAACTCTGAAATCAGGAGATTATGTATATATTACAGGAACTATTTATACAGCGAGGGATGCTGCGCATAAAAGAATGTATGAAACACTGCAGAATCAGGAAAATCTTCCGATTGATATCCAGGATCAGATTATCTATTATATGGGACCGTCTCCGGCAAGGGAAGGACGTCCTATCGGTTCTGCAGGTCCGACAACGGCCAGCCGCATGGATAAATATACACCACAGCTTCTGGATCTTGGGATGGGTGCGATGATCGGAAAAGGAAAAAGAACACAGGATGTGATTGATGCTGTAATCAGAAATGGTGCAGTCTATTTTGCGGCAGTAGGAGGCGCAGGAGCGTTGCTGTCAAAATGTATCACAAAATCAGAAGTTGTTGCATATGATGATCTGGGGACAGAAGCAATTCGAAAGCTTCAGGTAGAAAACTTTCCGGTAATCGTTGTCATAGACAGTGAGGGCAATAATTTATATGAAAGTGCAATCAAAGAGTATTGCACCTATAAAAATGAGTAATTTCGGGAGCAGAAAAAATGAAACGTATTTTATTAATGGTGTTTCGGAATATCTTACTGGTTCCGTACATGTGGATCAAATTGTGTCACAGAGCGGCACACCCGGAAAACTATACACTGGAAGAACATGTTAAGTTTTTAAAGTGGATTGTTTTTCGTGCCAACAAAGGCGGAAATGTAAAAATAGAAGAACATGGTGCAGAAAATCTTCCAAAAGAGAACGGATTTATGTTTTTTCCGAACCATCAGGGAATGTATGATGTGCTGGCCATATTAGACGCATGTCCATATCCGTTTTCTGTAGTAGCCAAAAAAGAAGTGAAGGATGTTCCGTTTTTAAAGCAGGTCTTTTCCTGTATGCATGCATATATGATAGACCGGGAAGATATCAGGCAGTCTATGCAGGTGATCATTGATGTATCAAAGGAAGTTCAAAATGGAAAGAACTATCTGATTTTTGCCGAGGGAACCCGTTCTAAAAATGGAAATCAGATCGGCTCCTTCAAAGGCGGAAGCTTTAAAGCTGCAACCAAAGCAAAATGTCCGATTGTTCCGGTTGCATTGATTGATTCTTTTAAACCATTCGATACGAAAACAATCAGTCAGGTTACGGTACAGGTACACTTTTTAGAACCGCTGTATTATGAAGAATACAAAAATATGAAAACTACGGAGATTGCAGAAATCGTACATGACCGTATCCAGAAAATAATTGATGAAAATTGTCCGGAAAGGGCTGAAATACGATGACATTAACACAGTTAAAATATGCGATCACTGTTGCACATGCCAGATCTATGAATGAAGCGGCGAGAAGACTGTTTATTTCCCAGCCGAGCTTATCCTCAGCAATCAAAGAACTGGAGACAGAAATCGGGATTGATCTGTTTCGAAGAACCAACAGAGGCGTGTCTGTTACGCCGGAGGGCGAGGAATTTATCGGGTATGCCAGGCAGGTTGTGGAGCAGTACCAGCTGATCGAATCCAAATACGTGGAAAAAGAAAATCAAAAAAAGAAATTCAGCGTATCAATGCAGCACTATACATTTGCAGTAAATGCCTTTGTAGAGATGGTGAGACAGTTCGGCATGGAAGAATACGAGTTTGCTGTTCATGAAACAAAAACATATGACGTGATTCAGGACGTTAAGAATTTCAAAAGTGAGATCGGGATTCTGTATGTCAATGAGTTTAACCGGAAAGTACTGACAAAATTATTCCATGAGTGTAATCTTGAATTTCATGAACTTCTTAAGTGCAGTATTTATGTGTATATGTGGAAAGGACATCCCTGGGCAAATCGGAAGGAAATTGAATTGGAAGAGCTAAATGAATACCCTTGTCTGTCTTTTGAACAAGGGACGTACAATTCCTTTTATTTTGCAGAAGAAGTGCTGAGTACATTTGAATATAAGCAGCTGATCAAGGTAGATGATCGGGCGACGATTCTGAATTTTATGGTGGGATTGAATGGATATACTTTATGTTCCGGTATCATCTGCGAGGAACTTAACGGGGAAGAGTATTGTGCAGTAAAGCTGAAATCAGATGAAGTGATGACCATTGGATACTTGGTCAGAAGCGGAGTTGCAATCAGTCCACTCGGGAAAAAATATCTGGAAGAAATATCAAAATATAAAGACAAAACGTTGGATATCAATTAAAATATCACAGCCAGTAATAGGGAAAAACTATTACTGGCTGTATTTTTTTAGAATTAACACATTTCCAACTAAAATGATATAGTTAAATACATCCCAAACAGAATAAGGGAAAACGAATAAAAAATGGAAGGAAAAAGCAATGGCGGAAATTAAAATTGAAAATGTGTCCAAAACATATTCTTCCAAAGAAGGAACTGTTCAGGCGTTAAAAAATGTAAGCCTGACAATAAGATCAGGAGAAATTTACGGAATTATCGGAATGTCAGGAGCAGGAAAAAGTACATTGGTACGATGTATGAACTTTCTGGAGCAGCCTACATCCGGAAATGTATTGATAAAAGGACGTGCATTGGGCGGGCTGAAAGAGAAAGAACTGAGAAAGCAAAGAGAACAGATTGGAATGATCTTTCAGCATTTTAATCTTCTGATGCAGAAATCAGTACTGGAAAATGTGTGTTTTCCGATGTATATCCAGGGCAAAAAGAAAAAGGAAGCAAGAGAAAAAGCGGAAGAACTTCTGGAAATCGTAGGATTGAAGGAAAAAGCAAATGCATTTCCTTCTCAATTATCAGGTGGTCAAAAACAGAGAGTTGCAATTGCAAGAGCACTTGCAACATCGCCTAAAATCTTGTTATGTGATGAAGCTACAAGCGCTTTGGATCCACAGACAACAGCATCGATTCTGGAATTGTTACAGGAAATCAACCGGAAATTTAATATTACGATTGTGATCATTACCCACCAGATGTCTGTGGTCAGAAAAATCTGTTCTCATGTAGCGATCATGAAATCAGGAGAAATTGTGGAGACAGGAAGTGTGTCCGAGATATTCAGTCATCCAAAATCAGATGTGGCAAGAGAATTAATCCGAAAAGATGAAGGGGATGATGTCGGCAGAGCAGAATCTTCCGGCAATACAAAAGATCTGATTCAGAGCGGCAGAAAAGTACGAATTGTATTTTCAGAAAATTCGGCGTTCCAGCCAGTGATCGCTAATATGATCTTAAAGTTCCGGGAACCGGTCAACATTCTGCGGGCAGACACAAGAAATATCGGAGGTGTTGCAAAAGGCGAAATGATTCTGGAGTTTGCAGGAGACAGCAGACAGGCAGAGGAAATGCAGAACTATTTAAAAACATGTGGCATTGAACTGGAGGAGGTGACGGATGATGTGGAGTGAAGACCTGATCTTAATGATTTTAAATGGAGTAAAAGAAACTTTATATATGACACTGGCATCTACGATTCTGGGATATGTCCTTGGTCTCCCAATGGGAATCTGCCTGGCAGTATCAGATAAAGACGGTTTGAAACCGAATGCAGTGTTATATAAGATATTAGATCTTATTTCAAACATTGTGAGAAGCATCCCGTTTCTGATCCTTTTGATCCTTGTGATACCGCTCACGAGATTGCTCGTGGGGCAAAGCTACGGATCATCGGCGACCATTGTTCCACTGGTGGTGGCAGCAGTGCCGTTTATTGCAAGAATGGTGGAATCTTCGGTTAAAGAAGTGGATGAGGGAGTGATTGAGGCTGCAAAAGCAATGGGAGCAGGAAATTTCAAAATTATCACCAGGGTTCTTCTCGTAGAAGCAAGAACATCTCTGATCACAGGAGCGACAATTGCAATAGGAACGATCCTCGGATACTCAGCTATGGCAGGAACTGTAGGCGGTGGTGGACTGGGAGATATCGCCATCCGTTATGGATATTATCGATATCAGTCTGAAATCATGATCGTGACAGTTGTTCTGCTTGTGATACTGGTTCAGATTTTCCAGTCGGCGGGAATGAAAGCTGCATCTGTACTGGATAAAAGAAAATAGAAAAACAGCAAAAACAAAAGGGAAAAGGAGAGAGAATATGAAAAAGGTAACAGCAATTATATTAACAGGAATCTTAACATTAGGAGTACTGACAGGATGCCAAAGTAATTCAAAAGCAGAGGAGAAAGGCAGCAGTGAAGATGCAAAGACGATTAAAGTAGCAGCATCTGCAACTCCACACGCTGAAATATTGGAACAGGCAAAATCGATTCTGAAAAAAGAAGGATATCAGTTGGAAGTGACAGTGTTTGATGACTATGTGCAGCCAAATGAAGTTGTAGAGAGCGGAGAATTTGATGCAAACTATTTCCAGCATGTGCCATACCTGGAAAGTTTCAATGAGGAAAAAGGAACTCATCTGGTAGATGCAGGAGATATCCATTATGAGCCATTTGGAATTTATCCAGGAACAAAAAAGAATCTGAATGAAATTTCCGAAGGTGATAAAATCGCAGTGCCAAATGATACGACAAATGAAGCCAGAGCATTGCTTCTCTTACAGGACAATGGAATCATCACATTAAAAGACGGGACAGGACTCAATGCAACAGTAAATGATATTGAAGAAAATCCATATAATGTAGAAATTGTAGAACTGGAAGCTGCACAGGTAGCAAGAGTGACCGGAGAAACTGCATATGTAGTACTAAATGGAAACTATGCGCTGGAAGCAGGATATTCTGTAGCCAAAGATGCGCTTGCATATGAAAAATCAGATTCTGAGGCTGCAAAAACATATGTAAACATTATTGCAGTAAAAGAGGAAAATGAAAAAGAGGAAAAGATACAGGCTCTTGTAAAGGCATTGAAATCAGATGAGATTAAAGAATATATCGAAAAAACCTATGACGGAGCTGTGATTCCTTTTGAATAAGCACGACAATTGCACATGAAAATGGAACACTAAGGGCGGACATAACAACAAATCAAAGAAATCAAAGAAAAAAGAAAAATAAAAAAGTTTGAATTTAGACATTGACATTGTGACAACAGTCTAGTATAATCACATATGCACTGTTGGTGCACAACTGAATAAATGCTGTAAGATATTACAGAAATTCAGGCGAGGAGAAATACTCAAGAGGCTGAAGAGGCGCCCCTGCTAAGGGTGTAGGTCGGGAAACCGGCGCGAGGGTTCAAATCCCTCTTTCTCCGTTTGGTGCCTATGCACTAAAATGTATTATCAAAATGAATTAAAAAAGATTCAAAAAAGTGTTGACAAACGAAGATACACGTGATAATATATTAAAGCTGATTCGAAACAAGCGAAAGTTTGAAAAGAATCACAAAAAAATAAAACAAAAAAGTTCTTGACAAACAGAAAACAACATGATAAAATATCAGAGTTGCTTCTGGAGAAAAGAAACAACAAAGAACCTTGATAATTAAACAATAGACAACAACCTTGAAAATTTCTTAAGAGAAG
>ERZ507075.150-NODE-150-length-57411-cov-5.66919_pt1 | contig 57411 bp, 45 predicted proteins | sample MGYA00512863_ERZ507075 | MGnify/ENA metagenome assembly ERZ507075 | reverse complement strand
GGCAGCTTCCTGCTTTCCGCGGACAATGCCCACGGCGTACATCCCAACCATCCGGAAAAATCGGATCCTACCAACCGTCCCTACTTAAACGGCGGTATTGTCCTGAAGTTCCAGGGCAGCCAGAAATATACCACAGACGCCTATTCTGCGGCGGTGGTGAGAAATATCTGTAAGGAACAGGGCGTGCCCTGCCAGAATTTTGCAAACAGGGCCGATGTGGCGGGAGGCTCGACGCTGGGCAACATCTCCTCCGCGCACGTATCAATTCCGGCGGCGGATATCGGACTTGCCCAGCTCGCCATGCATTCCGCGCTGGAAACAGCGGGCGTGAAGGATACGGAGTATCTGGTAAGGCTGTGCCAGGGCCTTTTCCTGTAAAAATTTATTTTCGCGGGCGATGAGCCAGACCAACGCGCCTGTGCGATTACCTGGCGATTGCCCCGGGAGTCAGATCCTCCGCCGTCCATGGTGTTTCAGGTTTGAGGCCCCGTTACCTGCGGCGGGGGATTTGACTGTAATTGTAAAGGTGGTGCCGCCGCCCGGCGTGTCGGAAACGAAAATGCCGCCGTGGTGGGCATCCATGATTTCTTTGGCGATGGAAAGCCCCAGTCCGAAATGCCCCGCGCTTTGGCGGGAGGTGTCGGAACGGTAAAAACGGTCGAACAGATGAGGTTTTTCTTCGTCTGGGATTCCGGGGCCGTTGTCCATGACACAAAAGGAGGTAAGCTTTTCCTGCTGCTTCATGGAAAGCGTAATATCGCTCCCTTTGGGACAGAAGCTGAAAGCATTATGAAGAAAAATAGATAGCACCTGCCGGATGCGTTCCGAATCGCACCGGATGGGTGCTGTTTTTTCCTCCGGAAGCCGGACGGACAGGCGGAAGCCTTTTTCATGGGCCAGTGGCTCAAAGGCTTCAAAGGTATTCAGAAGCAGTGTGTCAGGCTCGCATTCCTCAGGGCGCAGGGGGAAGGAATGGCTGTCGGCGCCGGCCAGCATGAGCAGATCGGAAATGAGGCGTGACATGGCCGCGCCCTCGTTTTCTATAGTATGGAAAAAGGATTCCTGTTCGGCAGGCGAAGCTTTCTGGCAGGCAGAGGCGGCGGAAAGGATGACGGAAAGGGGCGTGCGCAGCTCATGGGAAGCTGCCGCCACAAACTGGATCTGGCTGTCTCTGCTTTTTTGCAGCGGAATCAGCAATCTTCCTGTAAAAAAGTAGGCAAAAAGAATCAGGACCAGGGAGGAAAAAGCCACCAGCATAAAAAAAGTATGCCGCTGCGCCTTTATTTGTTCCTGTAGTGGGGCCAGGGATTCCAGAATCAGTATCGTCAGCTTCCCCGTATTCCTGGAGGATAAGGCGATACAGCCGAAATAATCATCCTGTCCCTGCCCGGCTGAGGAAAAGCGGAACTCCTGATGGGTGATGGTAAAGGCAAGGGGCGTGGGAAACGTTTCGGCATTTTCCTGGTAATAGGCCCAGCCGGCCTCCAGGGCCGCCTTTCTGCTGCCGCCGCCATCCTGCTGTCCCCAGAGAAAATCCTTGTCGTTATCATGGATGCTGATTATGTATTTTCCCCCGCCCTCTAACTTGGAAAGCCATTCATGTGTGATGACCGTCTGATTTTCCAGATTGGAGAGCAGAGTGTTCATATCGTTGCGGAAAGAAGCAAAGCTGTTTTCCTTCAGGTTTTTTTCGGAGATATACAGATAGCTGCAGGCCATAAAAATAAGAACCAGGATGGTGATTCCTGCGCAAAGCAGCGTAAGGCGCCGGTGTACTTGTCGGAACATATTAACCTCTGTTTCTGCGGCGGCTGCCGCAAAGCATATTATGTATCTTAATCCTCCATGCGGTAGCCTATCCCACGCACGGTTTTCAGCTGTATGCGGCTGCCCACGCTTTTCAGGCGTCTGCGGAGAAAATAAATATAATTGTCAAGATTTCCCTCTTCCACATCCGTATCAGGCCCCCAGACCCGGCAGAGAAGAAGCTGACGGGAAAGCGACTGGCCGCTGTTTCTCAGAAATGCCTCCAGGAGCGCGGCTTCCCTCCGGGAGAGGGAGCAGGATCCGTCGGGGCCGTCCAGCCTTAATTCCTCCGGAGAATAGCTGATGTCATCAAAGGAAAGCTTCCGCCCCTTCTCCATCCGCCTGGGCCGTCTGCCGATGCTGCGGATTCGTGCCGCCAGCTCTTCAAAGGCAAAAGGCTTTACCAGATAGTCATCAGCGCCGCAGTCTAAGCCGGTTATTTTATCCGTCAGCGTCCCCAGCGCAGTCAGCAGGATGACGGGGACGGTATTTCCTTCCCGCCGTATTTTTTCCAGGACAGCGATGCCGTCCATTTTCGGCAGCATGCGATCCAGCAGAATCAGGTCATAAAGACCCTCCTGCATATAGTAACAGGCTTCTTCCCCGTCAAAGCAGGAATCCACTAAAAAACCCTCCTTTTCCAGCTGGAAAAGAAGCGTCCTGTTAAGTTCTCTGTCGTCTTCCACAAGTAAAATTTTCATAGCCTCTCCCTCAGGGAATATTCATGGCAGCCGTTCGGATAACGGAACAGTTACAGATATCCGGTTATTTGGAATTATCGCGCAATGGCCCGGCTGCCGCCGCGTATCCGTATGGGCATGCGCAGTAAAAGTACTGGTATTTATAATTAGTATATCATAAAAGTATCTAAACAATCTCTAACGAATATTGGAAGAAGGGGCGCAGCATTGGAAGAAAAGACGCAGCGCCAAAATAAGCAGAAGCTGCTTTTTTGTGTGCATTGCGAAGTCTGTTATTGTTCCGCGGAGTGAATTCTAATTAGCAGTTATGTTGTCAGAACAGCTGCGGTTTTAGAGAAAGCTTAGAGGAATTTCTGGTATGATGAAACCAGACTGCAGGAGATATGCAGTGTTGAACTGACAATTGTCAGACACCCCGCTGCAGCAACGAAGCATCTGGTTTGCAGCGCTGCCGGGCAGCGGGGCATTTGACTTTCGCGGCAGTCGCCAAATATCCGTGAAAGCATGGATGCCTGGCTCGTTGCCCGCGGAAATAAAAAAGATTTGCCGATCTGGGAAGGAAGCTGTGAAAAAGGTTCTGATTGACCTGCGCATTTGCCGGGAAATGAACGAAGATGCAGCACGGGAGGGCATCCGGCCCAACGCGCAGCGATAATAAAAGACAGGATAAGCATGGGTTGATTCCGGAGGACGGCAGAAAGAGGTTTATATGCTGAAACATAAAAAAATAAGAAAAAGAATTCCGGCACTGTTGATTTGTATTCTGTACACTATGACTGTGCTGCTGAGTATGACCGGATGCGGGACAAAGAAAACGGGCTCAGGGGGAACGGCTTCGGAGGAGTCCGGGGCGGCATCGGAGGAAAACGGCAGGGATACGCAGGCGGAGAGCGGCAGTGTGGCGGCCATGGGCCGATATATGGAAAGTACGGCGCCGCTGCCGGAAGGGGCATCGGTAGAAGGACGTACCATGACTATGCTGACTGACGGAAGGCTGGCGTACTTTGACGCAAAGTCAGGACTTCATCTGTCATCGGATGAGGGAAAAAGCTGGATACCGGCGGAACATAATGAGGAGCTTAAAAAAAATATTTCCGAGGATGGTTATGTGTCCGGCGCTTCCATTGCGCCTGACGGGAGTATATTGCTGAGCTATCTGATGTTTGAAGGCGAAGGGGCTTCGCTGAAGGCAGATTCATCAGTTATCCGAATCGGCGTGGATGGGAATATGTCTGAAGTCCCGGCAAACATGGAGGACGGCGATTATGTGGGCAAGGTGTTCGCCAAATCGGAATCGGAAAGCATCGCGCTCAGTATAAGGGGCCGGGTTTTTATGGCAGACTGGGAAAAAGGAGAACTGGAGCAGCTTTTTACGCTGCCGGAACAGCCTGAAATGGTAATTTTTGTGGACGACAGGATGCTGTGCCTGGGCAACAGCGGTGTTACGTCCTATGATATGGTACAGGGAATCACCCTGGAAAAGGATGCGGTGCTGGATGAGTTTTGCAGGGAAAAAATGGGAGCAAAGCTTAATAACAGCTCCGACAGCTACGGCGGCATCCTTTTTCCCGGAGAAGACGGGGCCATCTATGTGGCATACAGCGGAGGGCTGTACCGTCATGTGGAAAACGGCAATGCCATGGAGCAGCTCATTGACGGAAGCTTCAGCAGCCTTGGAGATCCTGCGCTTGGACTGTGCGGCATGCTCCGGCTGGAAAGCGGGGAGTTCCTTCTTTTGACTACCGGGGATGAGATGGTACGTTTTACCTATGACCCGGATGAACCCACGGTTCCTGAAAAGCAGCTGAAGGTATACAGCCTGGTGGAAAATTATACAATCAGGCAGGCGATATCCATATTCCAGAAGGAAAACCCGGATGTATATATCAATTACGAATATATTTATGATTATGCCTATCTGTATGGAGATGACAGCGGCAGCGCCATAACGCCTCAGGATGCGTTGAAGAACCTCAATGTGGAACTGATGAGCGGGAACGGGCCGGATGTGCTTCTGCTGGATGATATGGATGCGGATATTTATGTGCGGAAGGGAATGCTGGCGGATTTGTCAGATATCCTGGACGAACTGACCGGAGAAAAAAAGGTATTTGAAAATATCGCATCCGCTTATAAAGAGGAAAACGGAACCTTCATCATTCCCGCTGCGTTTAAGCTTCCTATGATATGCGGTAAAAAGGAGGATGTGGAGTCGGTGAAGGATTTGTCCACTTATGCGCAGCTGGTGGAAAAGCTCCGTACAGAAAGGCCTGAAAGCAGTATTACGGGAGCTTTTAATGCAACACAGGAGCTGAAGCAGTTGCTGCTCGTGAACAGCAGCAGTCTGCTGGAGGACAGGAAACTGAATACGCAGGCACTGACAGAGCTTCTGACCCAGGCGGCCCGGATATACCAGGCGGACATGGAAGGAATCGGCAAGGAGGAGCTGGAGGTCTGGGGCGATAATAAGAATGCCTGGACGATTGGTTCGATAGCCACCCTGACTGCGGGGGATATGGTTGGGATTATGGCCGGAAATGCAGAAGGGATGCTGTCTGATATGGGCGCCGTCAGCAAGGTTTCGGAAGATAATGGCTATGTATTTGATTTATGGCCGGGCATGGATGGAACCGGTTTTATCCCGGCAAACAAGCTGGCCATAGCCGCAGGAAGCAGCCAGACGGAGCTTGCGAAGAGCTTTGTAAAAATGATGCTCAGCACGGAAATCCAGAAAACGAATTCAGGAGTCGGGCTGCCGGTAAACACAGAAGCCTTTGATATGTTGAGTGGTATGGACGATCAGATTTCCATGGGAAGCAGCTGGAAGGTCGGAGGCAGGGAAATCCATTTCTCCTACGGAGGTCCGTCCAGGGCTTCGGTGGAGAGGCTGAAGGAGCTTGTAGGGCAGGCGGATCATTCCCTGGAGGGAAACACATTTCTTGAGGACATTGTGGTGCAGTATGGTGTTTCTGCTTTGAACGGCTCCATGACTGTGGAAGCGGCCGTGAGGGAGATACAGCAGAAATCGGCCATTTATCTGGCAGAATAAGGAGTGTGCAGTGTGAAAGGAAAACCTCGTACACAACAAAAGCAGCACAGAAGCAGAAGGGCCTTCCTGGCCTTTCTGCTTCCCAGCTTTCTGGGGGTGGCGGTATTTGTGCTGGTTCCGTTTATCGATGTGTTCCGGCGTTCCTTTACAACGGCGGTTACAGGAGAATTTACGGGACTGGAGAACTACCGGACCGTATTTGAAAATGGACCTTTCCGGCTGGCGGTATATAATACTCTGCGGTTTACATGTATTTGTCTGCCTCTTCTGCTTATTCTGGGATTGGCGGCGGCGCTTATGCTTTCGCAGTTAAAACAGGTGCAGCTGTTCAAATCTTTTTTCCTGCTTCCCATGGCAATGCCGTCGGCTACCATCGTGCTTGTCTGGAAAATGACCTTTTCCGCTAACGGCTTTCTGAACCGGCTGCTGGAAACACATGTGGATTTTATGTGGACGGAGGATGCTTTCTGGGTTCTGGTTTTCAGTTATGTGTGGAAAAACCTGGGTTATACGGTGATATTGTGGCTGGCCGGGCTCCTGGCAATTCCGGGGGATTTCATTGAGGCAGCCAGGGTGGACGGCGCGGGAAGCTTCCGGGTATTTTGGTCAGTCATGCTGCCGCAGCTGAAAGGGAGCATGTATACCATAACGGTGCTTTCCTTTTTAAATTCCTTCAAGGTTTTCAGGGAAAGCTATCTGGTGGCGGGGGCCTATCCTCATGAGAGTATGTACATGCTGCAGCATTTGTTCAACAACTGGTTTACCAACCTGGATCTTGATAAGATGGCTGCCGCCGCCGTATGTGTGGGAGGCGTTTTGTTAATCGTCATTCTGCTGCTGCAGAGGCTTTGGGACGGGGGTGATGAGCAGTGAAGGAACGGAGAAAACGGCGGGAAGGGCGGCTGCGCGGAAGGCTGAGGAAGCTGACAGGCATGGCGCGGCGGGGTTTTTTCTGCCTGCTCCTGACAGGACCGGTACTGCTGATGTGCGCGCCGGTGTTTCTGTTGCTGTCCGGTTCCATAATGAGCAGCCAGGAGCTGTCCGTTTATCTGCAGCCGCTGTTTCAGGGAGGAGAGGGTTACATCAGCTGGAGGGCGCTGCCATTTTATCCAACGCTGGAGCATTACCGCAGCCTTCTTTTGTATACGCCGCAGTTTTTTACGGTGTTCTGGAACTCGGCCAGGCTGGTGACGATTATCCTGGCGGGTCAGCTTCTGGTAGGTGTGCCTGCGGCCTGGGGCTTTGCCGTATACAGGTTCCGGGGGAAAAAGCTTTTTTTTACCATATATATTGTGCTTATGCTTCTGCCTTTCCAGGTGACCATGCTTTCCCAGTATCTGGTGCTGGACAGGGTGGGAGTGATGAATACGCATTGGGCGGTTATTTTACCGGCGGTGTTTTCCACGTTCCCGGTGTTTTTGATTTACAGGGGGTTCTGCACAATTCCGTCAGGGCTGCTGGAGGCGGGAAGAATTGACGGGGCGGGGGAGTGGCGGCTGTTCTGGCAGATCGGGCTCCCGCTGGCATCGGGTGGAATTTTGTCCGCCATGGTGCTGGGATTTCTGGAGTACTGGAACATGATTGAACAGCCGCTGGCTTTTCTTAAGGATAAGTCGCTTTGGCCGCTGTCCCTGTATCTGCCGGAAATCAGCCAGAACAGGGCCGGGTTCGCATTCGCGGCTTCGGTGGTGACGCTGGTGCCTTCGGTGTTTGTCTTTTTGCTGGGGCAGGATTATCTCGAGCAGGGCATCGTAGCCTCCGCTTTGAAGGAGTAGGGGCGGCTCTGCGGCTTTCCGCAGTCTTTCCTGGGATTGTCCCTCGTCCCGTCCTCCTGTCCGGAGGGGTTGCGGGGGTTTTGTCTGTGCGTATTCAAAAATGGGGCATTTCTAACTTCCCGGGTTTTCATGTCGCGGTCTAAATGGTGGAACTCCTCCGGAAGCGGCCTGCGTCGCCGGCGACTTGGCCGTTTCCGTCGTCGGACAGCACCATTTGGGCAGACCGCGGCATGAAAATCCGGGAAGTAAGAAATGTCTCCATTTTTTCATAACTTCCAGTCAAAATCCCCCGCAATCCCCTCCGGACAGGAGGACGGGACGAGGGGCAATCCGGGAAAGACTGCGGAAAGCCGCAGAGCCTGGGGGAGTGTGGGGCGTAGGGAGGGGCAAGGACAAGGGCAAGGACAAAGGGCAAAGACAAGGGCAAGGACAAAGGGCAAGGACAAAGGGCAAGGGCAAAGACAAGGGCAAAGGGCAAGGACAAAGGCAAGGGCAAAGAGACAAGGACAAGAGCAAGGGACAAGGGCATGGATTAGAGTTGGAAATGGATAAAGTGAGGGTAGGAGGGGATTGGGGGATAGGTGGATTTTTGGAGTGGTGGGGTTGGGAGTTTGGGTGGAGTAGTTACGGAATATTGATAGGAGAGATGTGGGATGGGTGGATTGATTGAGAGCAGGAAGAGGATTTTGAAGTGGTTTGGGGGGTTTTTGGTGGGGATGTTGGTTTTGACGTTGGTTTCGAGGGGGATTTATGCGAATGGGCTGCCGCGGGTTTCTGTGGAGAATCCGGGGCAGATGGCGGTTGAGCATGTGGTGGAGAAGGCGGGGAATGTGAAGGGGAGCGGGGAGCTGGCTGTGAATGTGGCGGAGGGACTTCGGGTGAGTGAGGTGTTTGTGGTTCCGGGGGAGCGGATAGAGGAGGGAACGGCGCTTTTTTCGTTGGATGGGGAGTATCTGATGGGGAGGGTGCGGGCTCAGGAGTGGAGTATTGCGAAGCTGGAGCTTCAGGTGGCAACGCTTGAGGGGAATCTGGAGCTGGCAGGGGCAGAAAAGAATGTGGAGATGAGCAGGGCCGGGGAGGATGCAGTCCGGGTTGTGGAGCAGGCGCAGAAGGCGCTTGACAGGGCTTTGGAGGATGAGGCGGCTGCGCGGGCGCAACTGCAGGAGCATCTGGATAAGAATTTGAAGCTGACTTCGGAGGAGGAGCGTAAGCGGCAGGAGGAGGCTTATCAGGAGTGGAAGGCAAGGCTTTCTCAGGGAACGCAGGAGGTGCAATCGGCTTCCGGCAGGGTGCGGGAACTGCAGAGGCGGGCGGAGAGTCTGCAGGCTGAGGTGGATGAGCTGAAGAAAAAGATTGCGGATACGCAGGGGAGCGGTTCGGACCCGGATGGCGCAAAGAGCGGAGGAGATAGGAGTGAGGGGAACATATCGGATGGGGGAATGGCGGAAGGTACGGTTATAGAGGGGGCGCAGGATGGCGGTTCCGGTTCGGTCAGCGGGAATGGCATGGCTGGGGGGACACAGGAAGGTGAGTCGGGTCAGGATGGGGGCTCGGGTGATGGAGGAAGTGGCAGCGAAGGCTCGGGCGGAGTGGATAAGGATGAGGTGGAGGCCTGGAAGGCGGAGCTGGCGGAGAAGGAGACGGAGCTTTCACAGGTAAAAAAGGAATTGGCGCAGGCGGGGTATGCGCAGGAGGATATTTCTGAAGAGGTGGGGGCGCTTCAGGGGAATGCGCCCGGGCAGCCTGATTTTACATCTGAGGATGCGAAGTGGGAGAGCTGGAGAAGTACCAGGAAGAGTCTGGAGGATAAAATCATGGCGGCCCAACGGGCTGTGGAGGATGCGGAGGATGCTTTGGAAAAGGCGAAGCTGGAAGCGGATCGGGGGCTGGAGGACAGTATGCGTCCGGAGCTTTCGGACAGTTCGTTAGGGATTTACCGGCTGGATTTGGAGGCTGCGAGAGAAGAATTGGCAAAGCTTCAGGAGCTGGTGAAGGCAGAGGGGCTGATCAGTGCTGAACAGGCCGGGATTGTGACGCGTGTGGGAGTGGCGGCAGGAGAGAATACTCCGGCAGGTGCGGCGGTAGTGTTTGCTGATACTGGAAAACCGTTGCAGTTTGAGGTGATTTTGGATAAAGAGGATAAGAAATATGTGAATCAGGGAAGTAGTGCAAGTGTCAGCCTGGGCAGCGTGGAAACGGAGGTAACAGTGGATTATCTGACGGAGGAGGAGTCCAGTCCCGGCAGCTTCCGGGCGTTGATGAACCTGCCGGAGGGCGTGGGTACGATAGGGCAGAGCGGCAGTTTCCGGTTGTCCGTACAGTCTGAGCTATATAATTGCTGTATTTCTATCGATGCGCTTCATACGGATGAAAACCAGCGTAATTTTGTGTATGTACTGGGGGAACGGAGCGGGATTCTTGGAAAAGAGCTGACGGCGGAGAAGCTTATGGTAGAGGTTCTGGATAAGAATAACAGGTATGCTGCGCTGCAGTCAGGGGCACTGGATGGTAACACTAAGGTTATCAATGCGGCGGACAGGGATTTTGCAGAAGGAGATCCGGTGAGAATGAAGGAATGATGGTTAGGGAAATTTGTGAGGATGGCCGCAGGTATGGATAACTCTGAAAAAAGTGCTGAATTGTCGGAGAGAAAATTGTTTGAAATGCCTATAAAAGTGCGCTGGCGCTATAAAAACTTGTAAAAATATTCCAAAACACTTATAATAAAAGTATGATTCGAAGTAAAAGTGATTCCCTGACAGGCGCATTTTTTCGGTATGGTGGAGAAACAGGGATGCAGGAGAAGCGGGAATGTAGGAGAACCGGGTATGCAGTAGATGCGGATGGGCAGGAGAACCGGTTATACAGGAAGAGTGGATTGCCGCGGCAGCAGGGGGGTTATACTTCAAATTGTAAATCTGGTAGAGGTGCGTACGGCGCAGGGAAGGAGAAGGTATGGAAAATAAGGTGATGAAGTTCTATTCAAAGGCCGGAAGCAATATTATTCTCAGAGCAATACCGGGCCATTTTGCAACGAGTCACTCCCATATCAATTACTATGTGGATATGACGGGGCTGAAAACAAGGCGCAGTGAGGCTGCGGCAGTAGGTAAGGCCTTTGTGCAGAGACTGCCCATAGAGACGGTGGTGGATACCATAGTCTGCCTGGACGGCTGTGAAGTAATCGGGGCATATATGGCGGAGGAGCTGGAAAAAGGGAGTTTTCCTTCCATGAATATGCACAACACGGTTTATGTGGTAACGCCGGAGTTTAATGTGAATAACCAGATGATTTTCCGGGATAACCTGGTTGGGGAGATCCAGGGGAAAAACGTTCTGCTGCTGCTGGCTACCGCAACCACCGGCATGACGATGCGCAGGAGCCTTGAGTGTATTGAGTACTATGGCGGACAGGTACAGGGGATCTGTGCGGTATTCAGCGCTATTAAATCTATTAATGGCATGAGGGTGGAGTCCATGTTTGATACCAGCGACATTCCCGGGTATCAGGCATATGAGGTACATAATTGTCCGTATTGCAAGGCAAAACAGAAGCTTGACGCCATGGTGAATGGGTATGGCTATTCCAAGTTGTAGAAGTTGGCTGGGCGGTTACACATTTTTTCCGAAAGTTCATAGATTAAGAGTAAGAGTTGTGCCGGCGGTTGCTTCCGCCGGCTCTTTTAATCCTGTAATGCATTTTGCTTTTTGCCGGAAGGGGGAAATGGGATGAATTCACAGAAGCTGGAAAATATTCTGAATCTGAGCCTGGATTCCACGCAGGAGGAGCGGGAACTCTCCAGGACCCTTAACGTGGGCTTTGATGTTTCAGACAGGACCTGGGAGCTGATCGTTAAATTCCATGGGGATATCGGCAGGCTGGAAAATGAATATATCAAGGTGGAAATTCTGCTGGCCGGTTATGCCATAGTCACCATACCTGAAAGCCTGATTCCGGTGCTTGTGGCAGCGGAAGGGATCGAATATGTGGAAAAACCGAAGGAGCTTTTATACAGCGTTTATGATGCTAAACAGCAATCCTGTTTCCCTACAGGCGGCGGGAGTTTTACGGACGGACAGACGGGCAGAGGGGGGCTGACGGGAAGCGGCTGCATTGTGGCTGTGTTTGACACGGGAATTGATTATTCGCTGCCGGATTTCAGGGACAGTGCAGGCAGCCGGATTCTTTATCTGTGGGATCAGACACTGGCGCCGGATCCGGAAAGGGGATTTTTCCCGCCGGAAGGGTTTTCCGTCGGGGTGGAGTTTACGCAGGCGCAGATTACGGAAGCGCTGGAGGCTGGCGGGGAGGAAACCTTCCGCAGGGTGCCGAGTATGGATATTTCCGGGCATGGGACTGCGGTGGCCGCCATTGCTGCGGGCAGTAATCCCAATGCCCGGTATACGGGTGCGGCGCCCGGTGCGGCCCTGCTTATTGTAAAGCTGGGGCAGGCTGGCAGCGGTGCTTATCCGCGCACGACCCAGTTGATGCGGGCAATGACCTATGCGCTGGGCAAGGCGCAGGCTTTGGGTATGCCTATGGCCGTAAATTTAAGCTTCGGGAACAGCTACGGCGCGCATGACGGCAGTTCCCTTCTGGAGCGTTTTATGGATAATGCTTCTGAGATTTGGAAAAATGTGATTTGTGCGGGGAGCGGCAATGAGGGTGCTTCTGCCGGTCATGTTTCCGGGAGGCTTTCTGAAGGCGGGCCAGGGCAGCCTGCCGACAGGCAGAGCGTGGAGCTGGCTGTGGGAAATTATGAGAGCACGACCAATGTCCAGCTTTGGAAAAACTTCGCGGACAGCTTCCGGGTGATTCTGCAGGCCCCTTCCGGGCAGAGGGAGGAGGTCCCGATGACCAGGCCGGGGCGGACGGAGCTTGTTATCGATCAGACGCGGATACTCATTTATGTGGGGGAGCCGTCGCCTTATTCAGTAAATCAGGAGATATATTTTGATTTTATCCCTGTGGAAACTTACATTAACGCTGGTATCTGGGTATTTCAGCTGGAGCCGGTCCTTCTGATAACAGGGGAATACCAGCTGTATCTGCCCGGGCAGGCGGTACGTTCGGCGGATACCCGTTTTTTTGCCCCGACGCCGGAGCTGACGCTTACGGTCCCGTCCACGGCCGGGAAGCTGATTACGGTGGGCGCTATTTATGGAGCCTACGATGCTTATGCGGATTTTTCAGGCAGAGGGGTGCGGGGAGAAGAAGAACTGCCGGGGTTTCCCAATACCAAGCCGGATCTTGCCGCACCCGGCGTGAATATTGTAGCCGCCCGGGCCGGCGGCGGTTATGAGGCGTATACGGGTACGTCTTTTTCCGCACCGCTTGTCACCGGGGCGGCGGCGCTGATGATGGAGTGGGGGATTGTGAGGGGGAATGATCCGTATATGTATGGAGAGAAGCTGAAAGCGCATCTGCGCAGAGGGGCCAGGAGCGTGCGGGGGGAGACGAGATATCCGAATGAAAGGACTGGATATGGGGCGTTGTGTTTGGAGGATAGTCTGCCTGGGTAAAGGGCAAAGGGAAAACCTGTTCTTAGATTAGTATGTTCGATTCGTAAACATCACAATATAATGAATATCCGATATTGTCAGGGGAGCTAAATAACTATCATTGCCTGGCAATATCGGATATTTTTATAATAAGAAATATCTATTCACTGTTTTAATTCATCTTTCATCTATGAATCTGTCCTGAGGAGAATCAAATTTTAAAAGAAGCTTAGCCTGTTCGATTAACAGTGATTTCATTTCAGGGCTCAGGCACTGATAAAAGTAAAGAAGTCGCTGCGCGTCATGATTGCCTGCAATATCCGACATTATAGGAACTGTGGATATCCCAAGCAAATAGTCAGCTGAGACATTAAAGTAATTAGCAAGCAAAGACAGAGTTAAAAAGTCAGGCTCCCTGTAGTCGTTGGCGTAACCGTTTAATGTTGTAACAGCAATATTGAGTTCTTTTGATATCTGTCGCTGGGTAATATTCCTATCATCCATTAACTGCTTTAAACGTTCTCCGAAGGTCATTCTTGTACCTCTATTGATGAGTTGATTTTATTTTAACTTACATAAATTCTGTAGTCTTTAATAATACGCGAATCGAATGTATAATATGCTATACGCGCAAATAACTATATGAGTTTTAAACGTATTTTAAATAGGAATAAATTGCCAAATTAACAAATAAATACTCGATTTGAATTGACAATACACGAATTGCGTACTAATATAATAAAAAAGCGTGAAATTTAGTATAAACAGCGGTCTGTGTCGGAGGAGATTATGAAAATCAAATTAGTTGTCTATTCAGAGGATATACAGTATGTAGAGCATTTGGTTAACTATCTCAATATTCATTACAGTGATACGGTCGAGTTGAATGTATTTGATGAAGAAGAAGCTTTGAAAGAATATCTGGATCGTTATAAAGCAGATATTATCCTTTTAGATGACGGATATAACAGCGTGTTTAAGAGTAATGCCATAACAGTATATTTAACGAATGAACCTGATGCAAAAAATGAACAGATATATGTTTTCAAGTATCAAAAAGGGGAATTGATTTATAAAACCATTTTAAATATATATGCATCAGGAACAGATAAGAGTTTACATAATCTAAGGGAAAAAAGAGAGGGAGAACCAGGAATACATATGTTTCTCTCGGTAAATGGCGGAGCTGGCGCATCAACAGTAGCAAAAGCATATGGAATAAAAATGGCAGAAGAGAAAAGAATTTTATATTTGAACCTTGAAATGTTTGGAGACTGTGAAAAGGTTCTGAAAGCAGATGGAAAATTCTCTTTGGATGATATTTTGTATACATTAAAAAGCAGGAGAGGAAGTCTTCCTTTGAAGTTGGAGAGTGCTGTGAAGAAAAGCCCGGAGGCTATTTGTTTTTATGCACCATCAGCCAATCCGATTAATCTTCTGGATTTAACAGGAGAGGAGTTTCTCCGGCTTTTGACAGAAGTAAAAAGCAGTGGATTGTTCGATGAAATTGTACTGGATACGGATATTTTTCCTTCGGTTTGGATGCTTGAAGGATTAAAGGAAGCGGATGATATATGGCTTGTAGCAGACGGGACAGCAGCTTCTGCCGAAAAGTATGGAAAATTTCAGGAGTTTATAACTGCTCTTGAAAAGAAATATCAGTTGAGAATCTTTCCGAAAATGAAAATTTTTTATAACAAATATAGTAGTAAGACAGGAATTCCGATTGAAAACTGTGGGTTGGAGATAGGAGGAGGATGCCCGCGTTATGAGGGGATGGATGAGAAAACCATCATGAAGAAAATGGCTGATTCGAATGCTTTTACAAAAGGATTCCTGTAAAGGGTAGAAAGTGAAATGTGTGGAGTAAATTAAAAGGAATAGTGGAAATGAAAAAGGAATGGGTAGAAAAAATTCGCTCCTCCGTATTGACGAATGCGGATTTTGCAGGAATGTCGGATGAAGAACTTGACAGATGGATTGTCAGTGAAACAGAACGTCTGCTGGCTGATGAGCAGCTGACAATTGGCGAAAAAGCGGAGCTTGTGGATCAGGTATACAGTTCTATCCGTGGCTTTGGGCTTTTGGACAGTATTTTAAAAGATGATGATATCACGGAAGTAATGATAAATGGTCCGAAAGAGATTTTTATTGAAAAATCGGGCCGGTTAAAGAAGCTGGATGAAAAATTTGAAAGCGAAGAAAAACTGGTTGATATTATTAGAAAAATTGTAGGAATGGCGGGGAGAGAAGTCAGTGAAGCAAATCCTATTGTAGATACACGTCTGCCGGACGGCTCCCGCGTAAACGTAGTGATGCCGCCTATTTCTTTAAAAGGGCCGATTGTGACAATCAGAAAATTTTCCAAAAATCCGATGACAATCGAAAAACTGCTGGAATATGGCTCCATAACTCAGGAGGTGGCTGATTTCCTGGAGCTTTTGGTCAGGGCAAAATACAATATCTTCATTTGCGGCGGTACTGGCAGCGGCAAGACCACATTCCTTAACGCTGTGACGAATTTTATTCCGAAGGATGAAAGAATTATTACGATTGAGGACTCGGCAGAGCTTCAGATAGCTGGAATTGAAAACCTGGTGAGCCTGGAAACCAGAAATGCAAATACAGCCGGTGTGGGAAGAATTACAATACAGGATTTGATTAAATCCGCGTTAAGAATGAGACCGGAGAGAATTGTTGTGGGCGAAGTGAGAGGGGCGGAAGCGTTGGATATGCTGCAGGCCATGAATACAGGCCATGATGGATCTCTTTCAACCGGCCATGCAAATTCTAACAAAGATATGTTGAGCAGATTGGAAACAATGGTTTTACAGGGAGCGGAAGGGCTCCCTCTGGCGGCAGTCAGGCAGCAGATTGCATCCGCGCTGGATATTCTGGTGCACTTATCCAGACTGAGGGATAAAAGCAGGAGAACCATGGAGATTTCTGAAGTGCTGGGCTATGAAGGTGGAGAGATTTTATTGAATCCTCTTTATAAATTTGTGGAGGATGAAAAAAGCTCCCTGGAAAAAGTCAGCGGAAGTCTGCTGCGGACGGAAAATCCTTTCAGGAATGACTATAAGCTCAGGCTGATGGGATACAAAGGTACGATTTGACGGGGGTGGATATGAAAAAAAAGAAAGAAAAAAGGGTCAGGGAAGTTTATGAACCTAAAAAAGGCTTAACAGGGCAGGGAGACGATTACCATATCTATACGATGAACGGCAAAGAGAAAGTCACCGCTTTTTTATTGGGAATGGCAGGCACATTTGTGGTAATTTATCTTTTTTTTAAGAGCATGCTGTTGGGGCTGGCGGCAGGAATTGCAGTGGGAATTCTAATTCAGAAATATTATGCGCTCCATCTTTGTGAGAAAAGAAAAAATACGCTGCTGATGCAGTTCAGGGATATGCTGGAAGCCCTGACCTCATCTTATTCATCAGGGAAAAATACCAATGGCGCTTTTTCAGATGCCTATGGAGACATGATACAGATTTACGGAGAAAATGCGGACATTGTTCAGGAATTGAAGATTATATTAATGGGAATTAACAGCAATATCAATATTGAAACTATGCTGGCTGATTTTGCAGACCGAAGTGAGCTTAACGACATCAAGAGCTTTGCAGATGTGTTTGAAGTGAGCGTGAAGCAGGGCGGTAATATTAAAGATATTATTTCAGCCACCAGGGATATTATCAATGACAAAATAGAGATTGAAATGGAAATAGGAACGCTGCTTTCAGGTAATAAGAATGAATTGAATATTATGATGATTATGCCTCTAATCATTATTGTGAGCATGGAAGGCCTGGGAAGTGAGATGACGGTTACCGGAAATTCTCCGTTGAATATTCTGATTAAGATTGTGGCATTGGGCATGTTTGCAGCGGCATATGTCCTGGGAAAGAAAATTACAACGATAAAGGTATAACGGGGAGGAAAACGTGAGCAGTACATTTCAATTAACAATGCTGGTTCCGGCAACAATCCTTGTTCTGCTGTGGATATGGATGGCGGCCAGATATGAAGGAAAGTTTGAATCCATAACGAAAACGCTGAAGGAAAGCGGATATCCGATGTATGAGCTTTTTTACATAGGTTTTGAAGTGCTGGAACTGGTGCATTTTAATACCAAATCAGACTATTCCAGAAAAAAAGTGAAGGAAATGTCCGAGGTGTATGGGCGCAGATATGCGGAATATTATTACTATGTCCAGATGGGAGGAGAGGTTACCTATGCGGTAACGGTGATACCGTTGGTATTTGTCTTTGCAGTGTTGGGAAACAGTCCTATGGCTCTTGTGTTCGGAATCGTTCTGGCGGGTCTGCTAGTGTGGTATCTGGATGAAATGTTTAAGGACAAGCTGACGGCCAGAAGAGAAGAATTATTGGCGGAGTTTCCCCAGGTCCTATCTAAACTGACGCTTTTGGTTAACTCAGGCATGATGCTTCGCAATGCATGGAACAGGATCGCAAAGGATGGCAGCGGGATTCTTTATCAGGAAATGTCAGCCGCGACAGCAGAGATGCAGAATGGTATTTCCGAACCGGATGCCTACCGGAACTTTGCTGAAAGATGCGGACTGAAAGAGGTGAGGAAATTTTCTTCTCTGGTTACACAGAGTTTGGCAAAGGGAAGCGGTGATTTAAGTTACTTTTTAAAGGATATGTCTGACGAAATGTGGGAAATGAAAAAAAATCTGGTGAAGCAGAAGAGTGAGCAGGCTAATTCCAAGCTTCTGGCGCCTATTGTAATGATTTTCCTAGGTATATTAGTCATGATTATGGCTCCCATTTTAGGGGGTTTATAATAACAAAAAGAAAGGTGGAAAAGAATATGAGGGATTTTTTAGACGGTAAACTGATTGGGATGCAGCTGAGAGCGAGACGGTTTTTATCGCAGCTGGCAGAGGAAGAGAGAGGGGATACGAATTTTGTGGCGATTATTATTATTATTGTAATATTAATTGGTGTTGCGGCATTATTCAAAACCTCTTTAGAAGGATCGATTGGTAAGGTGTTTAGTAAGTTGGATACGTTTATAGGAAATTAAAAATTATTGATACATTCGGTAGAATCTGCTACCGGATGTATCATTATTAAAGCAATTTAAATTGAGGAAAATATGGAAAAGCAAAATAACGAAAGCGGTTCCATCATGGTAGAAGCAGCCATCATTTTTCCGATGGTTCTGCTTGCCGTGATGGCGATGCTTTATTTGGGACTGTTTAAGCTGCAGGAAACAGCCATGCTTTATCAGGTACAGCGCGTGGCATCAGAAGGCAGTTTGATGGTATCAAGCCCCGGGTATGCAAGCCTTACTGGAAACGGCTCTATGCTGGATGGTAAAAATATAGACTGGAGTGAGTTTCCTGAGGGTGAAGCGATTGTAGGATATTATAAGGCATATCATAAGGATGCTTCTACATTATATCGAGAGCTGTCAGGGCTGTCAGAACTGTCAGAAAAAATGCCGTGGATAAAAGCGCAAGAGGTGGAGAGCTTTGGAGAAAAGGTACTGAACACAGTATCCGTTTTGGCAGCGGGCAGATTATTTCAGTCAAATGTGAGTATTAAAAGCGATTTCTGGGGGGCCAGTGTGGTTGCTGAAGTGAAGTATGAAGTGAGGACTCCGGGAGTGCTTCGTTTTTTCAATTTGCCTGATACCATAACTATAAAACAGGGAGCATACCGGCGGGCGGCAAACCCGGCAGGCTTTATGCGAAATACTGACTTGGCAGCAGATGCGCTTATATTTATCAGTGAAAAATTGGGACTTGATAAACAACTTGGAAAGATAATAGAAAGTCTCGGGAAAATGAGGGATTTTCTGTTTTAAAGGATAAAAGGATATGTTGGCATTTTGCAGAAAACATGACGGTGCAATTTCTGTATTCCTGACATTGATACTTATACCTACTCTTCTTTTTGCAGGAGTTGTGGTTGATGGGGTCAGGATTTATGGAAGCAAAAATATGATATCAGGCGCGGGAGATCTGGCGATGAACGGAGCACTTGCAGGCTATGACGGCAGTTTGAATGATGCCTATGGCCTGATTGCCATGTCAAAAACACCGGAAGAATTAAGCAGCAATTTGCAGGATTACTTTGAGGCCACTCTTACAGCGAATGGGCTGACGCCCAGGGATTTTAATAAAGCGTTGATTAATCTGGAACTTTTGGAAGGCACTTTTCAGGCATCCGGAGTAGAAAATACACAGATTTATCAGACTGAAGTTATGAAGCAGGAAATTCTGGAATATATGAAATACAGAGCGCCAGTTACCTTTGTGAATCGGGCAATTTTAAGTAAACTTGATCAGTTTAAAGGAATAGATAAGGAAAAGAAGGCTGTTGAAAATCAGATAAATTTTGAGTCAGAACTGGCCGAGTTACAGGAGGATTTCGATAAACTTCTGGAATTGGTGGAACAGCATACCGATGTATATAAAAATATTCCCTCTTCGTCACAAATAAGCCAACAGATGCAAAAAACGAAAGACAATTATACAAGAATGTGTCTTTTGGCAATAGGCTACAAACGTCTGGTTAATTGTATTGAGGCTCAAAATGGAGATTTGCGAGGACTTTTAGAACAGTTTAATGATGTAGCGGCAGGCTGCGCAGGTGGAATTGAAGGATTTGGAGATCTGCTGCATATGGAAAAAATTGATTGTGGTATGGATGATCCTTACTCACTCTTGGATGATTTAGATAGGGATTCAGAAGAATATCGGGAAATCAGGAATGAGCTTTCCGACTATGAATCAAACTTGGATATGTGGGAGGAACAGCTGAAACGGATAAATGATGAATATAATGAATTGTCTTCTGAAACAAGCTTTCAAATAAGCAGAATTTATGATTATGCAGTGGCTGGTTATACTTCTGCACTGGAACTTGAAGAAAAAATGAATGAAATGAAACAGAAAATGAAAGACTGCAGCGAAAAATATGGGGAATGGCAAGGCGCAATTTCAAATTTGGATGACTCGGAAACTAAGCAGGAAATGACAGAACAGGCAAGAAAATATGCTCCTTTTTTCGCAAAGGATAATACAGATGATTTTATGCAGATGGTTGAAAATAATGAACAGTATTATGGTGAGGTAAAGAAGGAATTAGAAAAAATGAAGTTTGCAGGGAATCCGGTAGTTACGGTGGAACCAAGATCTGTGATAGATCCTTTGGCAGAACAAGTGGCCGGTTCTGTAAATACACAACAGGAGTTAAGCAGTCAGGCAAAATCAATTGCAGGGGGAAACTGGGAAGGCCCATATCAGTTTGTATCCTCAATTGATAAAATGAATATTGAGACAACAGAGTTTGTCAAATATTTGCGGGAGGAACTTTGCAAGCCGGATGACAGTTCAGATAAAGCGAAAAGTAAGGAAAAGGCAAAGGAGTGGGATGGTAATCTTGCCGAAAAGCTGAAAGAGTATGTAACTCTCTTTACTACAATGGATATTGACGATGTAAATCTTCAGGAAATCAGCAAAGGAGATCTGCCGACTAACTGGTTGAATGCTGCAGTCGCACAGACAGGAACCGGAACGACAGAAATAGAAGGCGGTATGTCTGATAAGAATGCGAGAAAAAATATAAGCGGCAGTGCTACGAAGGCCATGAATACAGATGATTCCACACTGAATGCTCTGAGTGGGCTGGCTGATGCAATTTACACAGGGGCAGAGTCAGTATATATGACGGAATATGTCATGGGAATGCTTTCCTATTATACAGTTAACCAGGACGGAAAAGGGAATCCCATAGAAAATCCGTTATCCTTAAGCAATGACAGTTTGAAAAATCATGAGATATACAGAGCGGAAGTGGAATATGTAATCTGGGGAGATCCGGATGCCAGAGATAATGTTACGAAAACAAAAGCCATGATTTTTGCGATCCAGTTTGTTTGTAATACTATTTTTGCATTCACAAACGGAACATTAATAGGTGATGCTACAAAGATTGCCAAATTTTTCCCGGTAGGGGTATTGGGCAGGGCGGCGATTAAGGCAGCACTTTTGGCGGTGGTTTCCATTATAGAAACTACAGAGGATTTGAATCAGCTGGTTAAGGGTGAAGCGGTCGATTTACGAAAAAATGATAATAATTGGGAAACCTGGATTATAAAAAAAGGAGGCAGCGGTGATAAGGAACATGGGATGACGGCTGTAAAGTACGAAGATTATCTGTGGATTATAATCTGTGCGCAGCTGACAATTTCATCAACACAAGCAGGCATCCTGGCCAGAACCGCCGACTGCATTGAACTGAATCAGACCAATGGAAAGAAAAATGCGGAAAATACTCTAAAGACCAGATTTACCATGGTGAAGCTGTCGGCTGATGTCAGAACGGATACCTTTTTCTTACAGAAGGTCGGGGAACAGAACGGAACGCCTGTGGATGGTAATACTTTCACCATACATTATAAGGGAATCCAGGGGTATTAAGTATGAAAAAAGAAAGAGGAAGCATTACGCTGGAAGCGGCAATTTTTCTGTCCATGTTTCTGCTCGCTTATCTGGCATTTATGGATCTGGTACAGGTGGCCAGGGCACAGATGATTCTGCAGTATACTCTGGATGAAACTACAAAGGAACTGGCGCAGAACAGCTACATACTGACAAAAACAGGCATTGTGGGCCAAAGCATCCAGACCGGTCAGAAAAGTCAGCAATTTAAGGGAAAAACAGAAGAGATGCTTAATTCCGTAGTTGATTTTGGAAATGCACTTTCCGGAAATGGAAATGTGATTCAGTCCGCCAATGTAGCCTATAGCAATCTGGAAGACTATTTTTCCAACAGTGATGATATTGTACAGGGATTAATAGCAGTTGCTAAAAATCAGGCCGGATCCATGGCGAAGGAATATGCTGTGGGGCAGGTGTGCAGAGGCAGTCTGAAGAAACAGCTGAGTTATATTACATCGGAGGATCCGGATGCATATCTGAAAAAGCTGGGAATCCAGGGAGGCCTTGGAAGCATTTCCTTTCAGGGAACGAAATGGTTTGACACCAGCAGAGAGCTGGATATTGTAATGACCTATAAGATAACCTATAACTTCGGCATTTTGGGAAAGCAGGAAAGAATTTTTAAAGTGAGGGCAAAAACGGCGATATGGTAGAAAAATATCTGGTTTCTGCATTTGCAGCGGTAGTGACTGCCGTTGTAATTGCTGCGGTTTCTTTTTGGGTCCTGAAGCGGGAAAAAATATCTGCAGATAAAAAACATGTCTGCTGGTGGGTTGCCGGAGCAGTCATTTATTTGGCGGCGGCGTTCCTGTTTGAATATTATGGATATTCGCTGTGGAAAAAAGTACGTTATGATGTCCTTTTATGTGCTTTGCCGGTATTGTCGTTGACTGACAGAAAGGACAGAAGAATTCCAAATCATTTTCTGGTGATACTGGCAATACTGCGTTTGCTGATTTTGGCAGGGGAAATCATTTCCTATCCACTGCTGTGGACTGATTTTATGGCTCATGCCTGCGGTGGAGCGGCTGGAAGTTTTCTCTTAATGATGGCGGCCTGGTTCTTATCACGGAAAAAGATTGGTCTTGGTGATGTGAAGCTTCTTACAGTCATGGGATTTTATCTTGGATTTTCTTTGAACTATATCATTCTTTTCCTTTCATTGATTTTTGCCGCGTTATGGGGTGTGTGGAATGTATGGAGAAAAAAGATGGATGTAAAAGATACAGTTGCATTTGCTCCGTTTATTACAGCAGGACTCTTTACTGCTCTGATTTTAGGCCTGTAGTTAATAGACAGGCGGAATTCTGAAATGGCTTTTATTATTGCAGGGAGAAAATAATGAAGAAAAATATGATTTTGCTTATGGCTGTTTTACTTTTGCTCTGCTGGTATACAACAGTAGGAGGTTTGATGAACAGTGAAAAGAAATATCAGGAAAATGTGAAGAATGCGGAAAGCTTTGAAGAACGGGAATTATATCTGGATGCCATTGCAGAATACCAATCCGCTATGCAGTACAGGAAGGATACATCAGAGCTACTGCTGAAAATCGCATATGATTACCGGGCTTTGGGTGATATGGATTCTTACATAACCCAGTTAAAAAGCATTGTTTCACAGTATGGCCCAAGACAGGAAGCAGTAAAGAACATTTATGATTACTACTCTGAAAAAAAACGGGAAGACGACGCCATAGAATACATAGCAGGTTTGAAGGAGAAATATCCGGAGGATGCTGTAGTGGAACAATATTACACACAGATCAGGAAAAATTATTACGCATTATATCATTCCTTCCAACATTTGAATGCATTTCTTGGTGAATATGCCGTTTATGAATATGAAGGGAAAAAAGGGATTGTTGATTCGGCAGGAGAAATTATACTTGAGGCGGCTTATGACGAAATACAGGTCCCTCTAAAAGTGACAGACGGTTTCCCGGTAAAAGTGGGAAATCAGGTTTATATGATTTCAGAAAAAGGTTATAAAATCGCACAGCCGGAGGATTTTTATGACGAACTTGGAATTCTGTCAGGTAGCAGAATCGTTGCCCGCAAAAATGGAAAATATGGTTATCTGGATAAAAATCTGGAAGAGATGACAGAATTTGTCTGGGATGATGCAACCAATTTTTCCAATAAAATTGCTGCTGTCAAAAGCAAAGATAAGTGGGCGTTGATAAATACAAAAGGAGAATTCCTGACGGATTATATTTATTCGGATGTAAAGCGTGACAGCAATAACTTCTGCAGCCGTTACGGGCTGTTATGGGTGAATGAAGGGAACGGCTACAAGCTGATTAATACGGAACTGGAAATAGTCTGTGAAGAGGTTTATGAAGATGCCAGATGTTTTTATGAGGAAGGGCCGGGGGCAGTCTGCCAGAACGGTCGTTGGGGATTCGTTGACAGACAGGGACAAGAGATAATCTCACCGGTATTTGAAGATGCGGATTCATTCCAGAGAGGCTATGCGCCTGTTAAAAAGAACGGGCTTTGGGGATATACAGGAGAAGACGGAGAAATACTGATCGATTATGTATTTGAGGAAGCCCTTGGCTTTAATGAAGACGGAAGCGCACCGGTAAAACGGGGAGAGGCCTGGGAACTGATAAAACTGGGGATATACAAATAGGAGGAAGTCCAAAATGGAATTTACCTTTGAGGCAATCGGGACCAATACTTTTTTGACCTATATGGCGGATATTGAAGAATTTGACGAATTTTCCATGAAAATGCTGGAGCATAACGAGATTGAAGGAATACTTCCTTTTTCATATCTACAGGAGAATCGGAAAAAGAAAATACGCTATGCCATAACGTCATATGAAACTTTGGAATCGTATATCCGCCGTCCTTTGTCATTGCCTAAAATTCTTAATATTTTGGAAAGTATTGCGAGAACGGCACTGGAATTGGAAGAGTATATGCTTTATATGAATGGGATTGTCCTGGAACCTTCCTATATGTATACGGAGATTGGAACCGGAAAAACCCGATTGGTATACCTGCCGGTAAAGAATACCGGAAATATTGATGTATTCGGATTTTTAAGGAACCTGCTGGGAACGATTCAATACGAAGCGCCGGAAAACGCAGTATGCATACTGAGAATATCTAATGATATAAACAGCGGAAAGATTACCGGGCTGGAACAGCTTTTGACGGCCGTCAGAGATGCGGAGGGTGACAGAGGAAAGATAAAGATTCCACAAACGGACAGTCCTGTTATACAGCAAAAGACAGCTGAAAAACCGGAGCCTGTTTGGGAACCGGAGCCGGTTCAATACGTGCCGGTTATGCAGCAGCCAATTAAAGCGGAAGAAGAAAAAACTAAAGAAGAAAAACCTAAAGAAAAGGGGAAAAAATCCTTTGGATTATTTGGCGGTGAAAAGAAAGAAAAGGAAAAGGCAAAACCAAAAAAGAAAAAGCAGGATGCGAAAATGATATCTCCGGGTTTTGCAATCCCTGGAATGGGTCCGGAAATAACAACTTCCCCGGTAGCTGACGCAGTAGAAATTCCAGTTTCTTCCGAAATACAAGGCGGTAAAAAAGGTTTTACCGGATTTAAGAAAAAGGCTAAAACTGAATCTGCTTCTGTGGTGCGTAAGGGAGCGTTTCCTATGGAAGCTCCGTTGATGAATATTCCTGACTATCCGTTGAAAGAAGAAAAAAAGCTTGATTTTGGAAAAACAATAATCTCACAGCCTGATGATGAGGTAACAGTAGTGGAAGGCTGCGGGGAGAATCCGGGTCAGCATATTTCTTATATTCTTCGCCGTGCAAACGGACAGAAAATGTATCTGGAACAGAATATTACCAAAATTGGGAGAGAAAGCGCATATGTGGATTTTTATATTGGAGACAACCTGCAGATAGGAAGAAGCCATGCTGAAATTATCCGCAGAGGACAGGATTTCTTTATCAAAGATAATAATTCCAAAAACCATACGTATGTTAACGGCAGAATAGTGGTCGGGGAAGAACTGGTACAGCTTAAGGCAGGAGATACGATTACCCTGGCAAATGAAGTGTTTGAATACCATGAAATCTGATTGCTGTAATCATGGAAGAAACAATAATGTCTGATTAAGGAGCCAGGTATGAATTTTATTGCCTGTTGTGGAACGGATATCGGAACGAGCAGAAAAGTCAATCAGGATGCGGTGTCAATAAAAACCCGGCAAATTCATGGAACAGACTGTTATATGGCGATTGTATGTGACGGGGTGGGAGGGCTTGCCCAGGGAGAATATGCCAGCAGTTGTATGAGAGAACGGCTGGAACGCTGGTTCCTTTATGAATATCCTCAGATTGACGGAAATGAGGAGGCGGAAAAAATCGTACTGGAACGGCTTCGGAAAACAGTAGAACTTCAGAATAAGGTGTTGTATGAATACGGACTTAGCCGTGGAATTCGCTGTGCAACAACTGTCAGCGCCTTGCTTTTGGCTGGGAAGAGTTACTTTATTGTTCACGTAGGAGATTCCAGAATATATCTTCTTGATGGGAAGGTAAATCGGTTGACAGAAGATCAGACGTTGGTTGCACGGGAAGTAAAAATGGGAATTCTGTCCAAAGAAGATGCGCAACGCGATGGGCGGCAGAATGTGATATTGCAGAGCGTAGGTGCGGACAGAAAGGTGGATATTTTAACCTATTGCGGTCTTGCTGCGGGAAATTTCAGTTTTCTGTTATGTTCAGATGGTTTTTATCACCATGCGGCCGAACGGGAGTTGTTGCAGTTATTTTATGATAAAAATTATGATTCGTCAGAACAATTGGGAAAAGCGATAGAAGGAATGATCGGGTATTTAAAAGACCGTGGTGAACAGGATAATATCTCGGCAGCAGTAATACAGTACAGAGAAAATATATAGTTTCTGCTATCGGTTTAATATTTATTATAGGAGACGGTGGGGAACGAGGGAGAAATATAATGAATATAGTTATCTTTGGATTATCCGTCAGTAATTTTTTATTCTATGGAGGAATTGTAATAATGGCGGCTGCGGCTGCGGCTATGGTGATATGTACGGTGGTATTTACATTTACAGGGCGGAAATTGAAAAGAAAGCTTGAGAAGGAATACGGAAAACCACAGCGATAGTATTTACGCAGGAACGAGGGGGATAAGATATGTCTCAGATAATTGCAGGCATATATGAAATACAAAGGCAAATTGGTTCGGGGGGAGGCGGAATTGTCTACCTGGGACGTCACTTGCGTTTGGAAAAACAGGTGGTGCTCAAAGCGGACAGGCGTACGTTGGACACCAGACCTGAAGTACTGCGTCGTGAGGTGGATATGCTCAAGGGCTTAAGCCACAGGTATATCCCGCAGGTTTATGATTTTGTGCAGGAAGATGGTGTAGTATACACCGTCATGGATTTTATTGAAGGGGAAAGCTTTGATAAGCTTCTGGGCAGAGGACTGCTTCCTTCTCAGCCGCAGATAATAAAGTGGGCCTGCCAGCTTTTGGAAGCATTGAGTTATCTTCACAGCCGGCCTCCCTATGGCATTCTTCATGGGGATATTAAGCCGGCCAATATTATGCTTCGGCCGGATGGTGATATCTGCCTCATAGATTATAATATCGCCCTTGCATTAGGGGAAAACGGCGCGGTAAAGGCTGGTTTCAGCAGAGGTTATGCTTCGCCGGAGCATTATGGAGCCGATGAAAATAATCAAAGCCGAAATCCGGCAGTCCAGATATCAAACCGGATAACTCCGCAGGTCAGCGTGATGGAGACAATAAAGGCTGCGGAAACTACGCAGACACTGGGAAAGAAAGTACCGGAGACAGAATGCGCTGCCGGGCATTTCAGTTCCTCCGGCGGGAGCAGTAAAAATGGCGGATATGCGGTAATGCTTGATGTGCGATCCGATATTTACAGTCTTGGCGCCACACTATACCATCTGCTGTCGGGACACCGTCCGGCACAAAATGCTAAGGATGTAACACCCCTGGGAGCGGATGTCTGCAGCCCGGAGGTAGCCGCAATAATACGGAAGGCAATGGAACCTGCCCCGGATATGCGTTTTCAGTCGGCTGAAGAGATGCTCAATGCCTTTTTACAGCTTCACAGAAGTGACAGGAGGGTAATCCTGCATAGAAGACGAATGGCTGTTTCAGCGGTTTTGTTGACAATGGTATTCCTGATTGGAGGCATATGCTGCTTCACTGGTCTGAAACAGATGGAACAGCGGCAGGCTGCACTGACGCTGGCTGAATATTCCGCAGATTCCCTGGCTGCGGGAAATGTAACGGATGCAGTAAATAAAGCTTTGCAGGCAATTCCTTCTGGAAGGAGTATATTTGAAGCTCCTGTTACATCCCAGGCGCAAAGGGCGCTGACAGAGGCCTTGGGAGTTTATGATTTGTCAGATGGATTCAAAGCCCTTAAGACCATTGATTTACCTTCCGCACCGCTGAAAATTGAAATCTCTCCCCAAGGTTCCTGTTTGGCCGCAGTATATGCTTATGAAGTAGCACTTTTTGATTTGGATAATCAAAAAAGGTTAGTAACGCTGCCGATACAGAAATCAGCGTTGGCCGATGTGCTTTTTCTAAATGAAAATGAAATCCTTTACGCTGGTGTGGATGGTGTGACGGCCTTTGATTTGGAAACGCTGTCTGTACGATGGACCGGTGAGGTGGCTGCAACGCTGGCGGTTTCCGGTAATCGTGCTATAGCGGCTGCCGTGAACACAGATAGGGATTGTGCGGTTTTATATCGTGTATCGGACGGATGCATAATAGGTGAAAAAGATTTTAAGGGACGGTATTTGCCGGCGGCGGCGAATGATATATTTGCGGATCCGGGAGGCGTCGTTTTTTCTTTGAATGAGGATGGCAGTATGCTTGCAGCCAGCTTTTCAGATGGAGGACTAACGCTTTTTAACCTGGAAAATCCTGAAGAGGATTTGATTATTTATGAGGAATCCGATTATATCCATTTTGAAGGAGGCTTTTTCGGACAATATTTTGCCTTTGCAGCGGATAAAAGCGGCGAATCCATATTCGGTCTGGTTGACATTGCAGAATCCGTTTATATGAACGGATATAGTTCACGTAATAATTTATTGCTTCACGCAGACGAACAGGGAATATATCTTTCCGATGGAAATTTGCTTGTCAGGTTTGATGCACAGACTTTGGAAGAAACAGAAATGGCATATACAGAAAACGTAAATATTACCGCTTTTTCTGTGGATAACGGTTATGTACTTGCAGCCACAGAGGATAATTGCTTTTCTTTTTATGACAGCGGGGCGAATTTAATGTCAACAGAGTCTTGTAATGAAAACTGTGATTTTGTTGTCCTGGCTGGAAAATATGCAGTTGTGGGCAACAGAAATGAGCCTGCGCTGCGTCTTTTGAAACTGGAAAATCACAGTGAGGCGCAGCTGCTTTCCTATGATGCCCGTTATCCTCATGATGAGGCCCGTATCAGTCAGAATGGGCAGACCGCAATGCTTTTCAGTTATCAGGGATTTCGTATCTATAATATGGATGGGGAACTTTTAGCAGAAGCTGAACTACCTGATAAAGAACAGATTTATGATCAGCAGTTTATAAAAAATACGGATGGTTCATGGCTGGAAGTCACTTGGTATGATGGAGCAAAACGCTGTTATAGTGCAGCGGACGGTTCCCTGATATCAGAGGAGGCAGGGGAAGCACCGTCAAAAGATTTATACGAGGAGTTTTATACACAGCAATATAGAATTGCATCGTCCCTTCACGGGGCGCCTGAAGTATATGATTTGGAATCCGGCAGGTTGGTGGCTGTCCTGGAGGAAGATGCGTATCTTACGTACGTAACGCAGGTGGAAAATTATATAATTACGGAATATATCAGTGCAGCAGGGGAAAGGTACGGACTTTTGCTGAATGATAATTTTGAGGTACTGGCATATCTGCCCGGACTTTGTGATGTAAAGGAAGGGATGCTTGTATTCGATTATGAATCCGGGAATTTGCGGCAGTGCCGCTTATATTCCCTCGGAGAGCTGTTAGCTCTTGGAGAGACATTAAAATAGAAAAAGAAGGGAAAGGAGAGTTTGCTGACATGAAATTCAACAAACGAGCGCTGGCAGTACTCATGGCGGTACTGCTTATGGTTCCGTCCATGCCGGTCACTGCAACCGGACAAACAGGTTTGGAGACTGTTGTGCAGGAGGAATCATTGGAGGAAGAGGTTGTTCCTGAAAAAGAGGAAGTATCCACGCAGGAAACTGCTTCTGTAGAGGAGGGAACAGGAAACGGAGAAGGAGCCTCGGAAGAGGACTCCGCAGAAAGTAAGGAGGAAAATAGTGCCACAGAAAGTGGCTCTTCTGAAAGTACTTCTACAGAAAGCAACTCTGCAGAAAATAATTCCACAGAAAGCGAAACGGGACATGAAACTTCAACAGAAGAAACAACAGCAGTGACATCAGAAGACAATACCGAAGAGCTTACGGAAGAAACGACAGAAGAGACAACGGAAGAAACCACCGAAGAAGAAACAACGGAAGAAGAGCTGGTAACAGAACCTTCTGAAGAAGTTTTATTTAATACTGGGAATTGTGTATACAGTGTGGTAAGCAGAAAAGACTTTTTGGATTATAAATTGGGAGATGCCTGTTTTGAAGAGGATGGAAGCTATACAATCAATATTCCTGAGGATAATCCATTTTTCCCGTATGAGGTGCAGTTTACTTATAATGGCGAGACAACAAATCAATGGTTCATGTCTCCGGAGGACAGCGTGGAGATAGGAGGCCATACCTTTTATGTATCAGCCTATTTTGATAATACGGCAATAACGCAGATGAGCCTTAAGGTATCGGATCGTACAATCGTAGTGTACCCTGAGAGAAAAGAATTTGTGGACGGGGACGGGGCGATGCCGGCTTCCCTGCTGCCTTTGGAAGAAGAGTGGCTGAATGTTGATTTGTCTGCATATACGCCTGCGGAATTGACAATGGTGTCTGTAGATTCGATTTTTGCAGGAGATAAAGCGCTTAAGGATAGCGATAAGATAGTATGGACTTATAATTATGATGATGACTATACAGTGAGTTCATCGGGAGATTTTCTTGATTTAAGTTACCATACCTACTATTCTTCCTCAAATATGTGGGAAATGATAGTCGGTGATGCCGATCAGTTGGCGGCAGGTAATAAGAGGTATTTTGTAAATGTAAAGGTTAAGGAGTCCAGATCCTGGCTTACACCCACAGTATATATTCAGGATGCGGACGGAAAACGTACCAATATCAGAGTAACCAGAAATGATTATGATGATTATGATGAAGAGGATGGCAGAAAATTGTATGTTTCAGTTCCTTCTGAAGAGATGGGAAGTGAACAGAAGGCATATTTAGGGCTTAATATTAATTCTTCTGTTTTTGCAGACGTAAATTTCTCGTATGCTAAAGTTTACGAGGGAAAGTTTACGAGCGCTGCGGAAGCTGCGTCCGGGACGGATATTACAGATGAAGTATGGAACCAGGATATGTCTAAGGCGGACGCCGGTTATACGGTGACGCGTTATAAGAATCAGTGGTTTACCATAGTTACATATGACGGCAGCGGAAATGTCACAGGCTGCCTGCCGGTGTATATGCGTTTTTCAGCAAGCGGCGATTATTTCAGCAACAGTATGTATGAAAGATCTGAAAGCGGCAGCAATTGGGTTAATGAAACTTCTACAGGCAGTTTTAAGAATGGCTGCTATGAAATAACAACTACTTTGAGGAGCGGATATGCTGCAAATCAGAAATATTATCTGACATTACAGTATTATGAAGGGGGAGCAGAAAGTTCTTCTGCTGTAACCGCAGCCTATGCAGGAAAGTATTCATCAATAGCCGAGGCTTCAGCTGCTGGTGCGGAGGATATTAAAGAGGCTTTGTTTAATGGCAGCTACAATACCGGAGGGTATCTCGAAGACTACAGCGAAGGGGTTTACTTTACTGTTTTTATAGGAAATGATAATGATAGTAAACAAAAGGTTTATCCCTGTCTCATAAAAGCAAAAGAGGGAATAAAAGAAAATGTCGGTCCAAGCAGTGGGACACTCGTTAGTTTTGATGGATTTTATGATAAGAATGGAGAATATGTTAAATCTTATCAGGTTGATGCCAGGGAAGATTCTTATGCTGAATATAACTATCTGACAATTCTGGTCGGAAAGAATGTGGATTTATCCGAGCTGGCACCGATTTTTTATACAGATAAAGGGATACATTTATATACACCAGGGAGCAGTTCTCCGGAAATCAGCGGTAAGAGCGTACATGATTTCTCAAATGGGCCTGTCCAGTATACGGCAGCTGCCGAGGATGGCACCAATTCAAAAAATTATTGGGTACAAGTTGTGAAAACAACAGATGGAGCCGGCTGGCTTTATATGAATAGTTTGGCAGACGAAGATTCGGATACGAAAACTGAGAATGGAATTATATATTCTACCCGCGAAATACTTTTGGATGGATATCATAATAACGTTCATGATATTTTGCTGGCCAATATGGGGACGGAAGCTATTTCTGCATTATCAGTTGATTTAGTATCTGATTCCGTAGAATTAGACAAATATTGGACACTGAGCGGAGATTATGACTTATCAGGCTGTACCACACTTAAAACAACGGCTTCTCATGGAGAATTGCCGAATCTGGCCAAAATCCGTATTAAGGCTAAGGACGGTATAACAGGCACAGCGGATGGCGTATTAACAATTAAATCTGGGAATAAAACATTAATGATACTTACCCTGACTGGTTCTGTAGGAGATCCTTCCATCATTACAAAAGAAATTCCTCAGGCAGTCAAATATGTTCCATATGGAACCATGATACAAAACAGCAATAAATATAGCTGGAATACTGTAAGTTACAGGCTTGTAAGCGGTAAGCTGCCGGCTGGTATGGAAATAAAAGCAAATGGCGAGATATATGGCGTGCCTCGTGAGACTGGAAAATTTACATTTACTGTAATGATGGAAAATGGGTATAATAATTTTGCTTCCAGCACGATGACATATACATTAACGGTATTAGAAAACACGGATCCCAATGTAGAATCTGCGACAGATACAGGATATGATCTGACGGAAAGAATTCAGAATGTAACACCGGATTCCATGTCCGATCAGACACTTGTTTCGCAGGGCATTTATGCAGAATTCGTAGATGTGTATCTCGATGGTGTGAAGTTGGTAAAAGATGTTGATTATACTGCCGAATCGGGCAGCACCAGGATTACAATCAGAAGCCAGACTTTGAAAGCATCCAATAAATCAGGAACACATACCCTGGGTATCGAATTCAGGACGCAGGATACAGATACCTTAAAACGCGCTGCACAGAACTATCAGGTTGAAGGCGGAAATAATCCCGATCAGGGAGGAAATGAAGGTGGAAACAATAATAATGGAAATGGAGGCAGCAGCTCCGACAGCGGAAGCGGAAGTTCTGGTAATAGTACCAACAATCAGGTGAATAATGGAATTGCCGGCAGCGGTACTGTAACTGGTGAAGGTGATGCCGGTAATACAGGCAGCGATTCTTCAGCAGTTGACAGCACTATGGAAAGCATATCCTACACAGTACAGGAAGGCGATACTTTATGGAAGATTGCCGAAAAGTATTATGGTTCCGGAGCATATTGGGAGAAGATTTATCAGGATAATTCAGGCGTAATCAGTAATCCTGATAAAATTTATGCGGGGCAGGTGCTTGTTATACATTTGACGGCAATCAGTAACCCTATGCAAGAACAGGATCCGAATCTGACATATTATACTGTGAAATCAGGCGACAGTCTGTGGAAGATTGCACAGCAGTTTTATGGTCATGGCTGGCATTGGAGAAAAATTTTTATGGCGAATGACTCAATTCCAAATTCCAAGTTTATTTACGAGGGGCAGGTAATCATCATCCCAGATGTGTAAAGCTGTTGAATAACTATTAAGAAACCGGGCACAGGAAGAGACCCATTTTCCTGTGCCCCTTTTCCATATCCACACCAAATAATATTGACTCTGCCCCCGGGGCACCCCCTATACTCAGTCCTATAAACACCCGGGAGAAAAACAAATGCATCTGTTAAAAACCCTGCTCCATAAAAGAAAATACCTCATATCAACAGCCGTCCTCCTGAACATCCTGTCCGTACTGTGGACCCTGCTCTGGAATATCCAGCTTCGCCATATCATCGATTCAGTGAGCAAAGGGCAGGTAATCCCGGGGAATATGGTGGTAAGGGCGCTTATCCTGATAGCAGTTATCAGCATATTTTCTTTATTGTCCGAAAGCATTTCCGGCCTCTCCTGTGAGGTGATGACACATGATTTACGCATGGGATTTGCCGGCAGACTGGCGGAAATGAGCCTGCCGGAGCTGGAACAGATAAATGCAGGAGAGGAGGTATCCGGATTTCAGAATGAAATCGGGGAAGTATCGGATTACATGACTGAAAATATGGTAAAGCTGGCGGGAGATGCGGTCAGGTTTGCCGGTACATTAATCCTTCTTTTGTCCGTCTGTCCCATATTGACGGCCGGAGCCTACCTGCCTGTGGCAGGCATTGTGGCCTATGTATTTTATTCCAGCAAAATAATAGGCCGCCTTACGCAGCAGGAGCAGGAGGCGAGAAAGAAAATGGACGGATATGTGGATATTATTTTAACTCTTTTTCCTATAATACGCATCTATGATGCTGCCGGGCTTCTGTGGGAGAGGTTCCGTGAGGAAAACAGGATATGGGGGCAGGCGGCGGAAAAACGGGAAAAAACAGCAGCGGAATTGATGTCTCTGTCCGCCCTTTTATCCAGCATCCCTGTCCTTTTACTTCTTCTGTTGGGCGGATATCTTACACAAAAAAAGGTTATAACAACAGGAACACTGTATTTGTTCCTGAATTTATCGGGAAATGTAACTGGTATTATGATGAACATGCCGGGGCATATCGCAGCCTTCCGGAAATTTAAAGCGCATATGAAACGGCTGGAGCCTCATATATCTATGGATACGGACAGCTTCAATAATTTATGAAAATACAGGGGGAAAGCGATATGGAAGCTGTAGCAATCCGGTTGGAAAACGTATCCTTTGGATACCATGGCAGCCAGGTGCTCAGGGAGATAAATTTTTCAGTACAAAAAGGAGAACATATCGGCATCGTTGGTACGAGCGGCTGCGGTAAGAGTACGCTGCTTAAACTGATTTCAGGCCTTTACCGGGTGCAGCAGGGAAAGCTTATGGTGGAGGGGGAAACTGAGGCGGATCAAATCCGAACCAGGGTATCCGTTGTTATGCAGAATCCCGGCCTGTTTCCGGCAACGGTCCGTGAAAATATTTCCTGCGGGCATGAAATGAGCGAGGATAAAATACATTCCGCCTGTGAAGCGGCCAGGCTTATGGAATGGCTTAAGACTAGGCCGGAGGGCCTGGATACTTTTGTGGGTGAACGGGGCCTGGGCGTATCAGGGGGACAGGCCCAGCGGATTGCCATTGCAAGAGCCATTGCCAGGGACGCCCCGGTTTTTCTGCTGGATGAGGCAACCTCGGCATTGGACGGGGATACATCCGGGGATCTGCTTTCTAATCTGGAGGAAATCACGAGAGGAAAAACCGTGGTTCATGTAGCCCACAGGCCGGAGGTTTTAAAGGCCTGTTCCAAAATATGGAGGCTGGAGGGAGGCAGGCTTTATGATCAGACAAATGCGTAAATTGCTTGCAGCCGTCGGAGGCACGGGGGTATTTGTCGTGCTTGTTATTTTAAGAAGCCCCTTTGATACGGCATATATGCTGGTGCAGGCGATATTTTTTGCACGTGCGTTCCGGGCGGTTTCCTACAGCGATATGGCAATGCTGTCCGATGCCTGTATTCGTTTTGGGATTGCGGCCTGTCTGCTGTTTCTCTATAATGGAACCGTATGGAGCCGGTATGCGGGCTTTTCAGTGCGGACGGAGGCCAGGGTCAGGGAAAAAATGTTTCATAGCATGCTTCGGCTTTCTATGGAAAAGATGGAAGCATTGAGCTATGGAGAGTGGCAGACCAGAATTAACGGTGATGTCAGGCTGGGACTGCACAAGCCGATGCAGTTTCCTCATGCTGCCAACGCTTTGGTAAGCATAACGGTTTCTTTTTTTCTTCTGCTGTATGTGAACTGGAATGCGGCGCTTCTTGTGGTGCTGTCCGTATTGCCTCATGTATGGCTGAATCAAATGCTTGTCGCCCGTAAGGCGGCAGCACTCAGAAAACGGTCGCTGGAGGCGGCAGCGGAGAATTTATCGGATATGAATCTGTTCATTGTCTGTGCGGATACTGCCAAATTATATGATGCCTGTGGTTTTTTAGGGAGGCGTTTTCAGAAGAGCAGCAGGACGCTGATGAGGAATAATTTCAAAATACATTTCAGAAAAGCGCTGGGAAATGCGATGGTTCCCCTTTTCAGCCTTGGCGGATACCTGCTGTTATTGTATGTGGGTTCCGGCCTGATTGCCGCCGGGCGGCTGGATTTCGGAGGGCTGACCGCGCTCATGCAGTACCGGGGAGGCTTTTTGAAGGGAATTTTTATGCTGATTGCCTGCATTGTTTCGATGAAGGAAGGACTGGCAGGAATACGGCGGGTGAATGAAACCATAGATATGGGAAATAGCTCGAAGGAGAATTGACAAAGGAGAGACGGATGGAAGAGCATTTAATGAAAATCGGCGAAATCGCGGCATTTTTTAATGTATCGGTGAAGGCTGTCCGCATTTATGAGAAAAAGGGGATCATTCGGCCTGCGAGGATAGATAAGCAGACCGGCTATCGCTATTACACTGCGGATCAGGTGCAGCAGCTGGATGCATTAATTGAACTGAAGGGGCTTGGTTTTTCTCTGAATGAGATCCGGGAAATTATGCAGGGGAAAGGGATGGATAGCAGGAGACTGGCAGAATGCCTGCTGCAGAAAAAAATGCGCTGGAAGGAGAGCATCAGTGCTGCGGAAAATAAAATTTCAGAGCTTGACAGCATAATACAAAGGCTGTCCGGCAGCCGGGATACCGCAGAAATGTCCGAGATGACGGAGGAGGAACGCGCCTGGTATCTGGTGAAAATGGTCTGTGTGGAGGATACGGTCGCACAGAGCGCTATAAGTGAGGCAATCTGGCTTTAGTGACCGGAATGGGAAAAACAACATTCACGGGCATCATGTGACAGGCGGTGAATTCTGCCTGCCGGATGGAAAAGGAATTTTACAATAAACGGCCGTGATATATGGTATGCCCGGAAGAACTGCCAGCCATAATCCGGATTTGCGAAAGTCCGTCAAATAAGGTATGATAACCCTGTAACAGAAGCTGTCACTACTCATCTTAAAGGAGGTTCCGATACAAAATGAATATCGAACTCAAAGAAAACACCCTGACCCCGGAAGAATTCATCCGTCTCCGCGTTGACGCGGGCTTCATGGAGGTCCCATATGCGCAGGCGGAAAAAGCCCTGGAAAACGGACTTTTTACAGTATCAGCCTATCATGAGGAAAAGCTGATAGGCATGGGGCGTCTCGTAGGAGACGGCAGCATGTACTGGTATATCCAGGATGTGGCCGTGCTTCCCGAATACCAGAGAAAAGGCATTGGCAGCGCCATTGTGGAAAGGCTCATCAGCCATGCGCAGGGCAGCCTGACCGTTCCCTGGGCTTCCATTGGCCTGACAGCCCGCAAGGGCAAAGAACCTTTTTATGAAAAACTGGGATTTACAAGACTTCCCAACGATGGATGCGGCGCAGGTATGAGAAAAGGAATCACAGCTTCTGAATAACCCGCTGCGGAAAGGCTTTTACGGAAGGAGTCTGTATGAACCGGTTTTATCAAATGTATCAGCCCCATACAGCGGCGCCATACAGAAGCGGCGAAGGCTACAGGGAAATTCCGCCCTGCGGTGGGCTGCAACCCTACGTAAAATGCTTCTGGGGAACCGACAGTCCCCTGGCAGACACTGGGATAATACAGGAAGGGCTGATTGTTCCCGATACCTGCATGGATATTATTTTTCAGGTAAGCCACACCAACAATAATATATCCGGCAAATTCGTTGGCATTAATAATGAAGCTTTTTATTCTGCAGGACTGCCGAAGGAGAGCGGTAGACCGGAAATCCGCTCCACCTTCGGCATCCGTTTTTTCGCCTGGAGCGCGGCCCTTTTTTCCGGGGACTCCATGGCGGAGGTGAAGAATAACGTGTTTGACGTCCGCCGGCATTATGCCGGGATCCAAAAGGCCGTTGAACCGCTTCTGTACGATATCCAAACCCTGGAGGGGCGTTCCAGGGCGGCGGAAAAAATCCTTCTTAAGCAGCTGAATGAAAAGCGGCAAAATACCTATCTGGAGACGGCGGTTTACCATACCCTGAAGCAGAAAGGAAATCTGAAAACTGCCGGGCTTGCGGATCAGGTATTTATCAGCAATCGGCAGCTGGAACGGGTGTTCCGGGAATATATGGGGATCTCTCCCAAACAGTTTGCCTCGCTGGTGCGCTACCAGAACCTGTGGAATGAACTGTTGACCGCTCCGGCCTTTGATGTGATGGAGGCTGTCCGGCGTTACGGCTTTTCCGATCAGTCCCACCTTCTACATGAATTTAAAAAATATCACACCATGCGGCCGGAGGAGGCCAGGCGGTATGCGCGCAGTCAGTCCGCCGGGGAAAAATGAGGGTGCCGCCATGCCGCAAGTTTACAATACCGGCTGACATGTCGTAAATTTACAATACCTGCCGCGATGTCCATGGTATAATAGCCGAAAAAAGCAGGAGGATACCCCTTTGATAGCATTGAATAAACTGACGGAAATTAAGTACTGGATGCACAGAAATGCCAGGGAGGTGGAGCTGAGTCTCTGGAATTATTTTTTTGAAAACGGGAGCCGCCGGGACGTGGCGGATGCCCTTTCCTGGTACCAGAATGAGGACGGCGGCTTTGGATATGCCCTGGATGCCGATAACTGGAACCCTGATTCCAACCCTTATCAGACCTCCATGGCGATACGTATATTGAGGAATATAGGTTTTACGGATATGGAACACCCCGTCTGCCAGGGAATTTTCAGGTATCTGTACAGCGAAAAGGATCTGATGGATTACGGCTGGCGCTTCTGCATTCCCACAAATGATAATTTCCCCCATGCGCCCTGGTGGCAGTATGATGAAGAGAGGAATCTTGTGGAAAGCATCGGCCCCACCTGCGACATTGCGACGTTTATCCTGAAATATATGGATCCCGGATCCGAACTGTACAGGAAGACGGAAAAAATAACAAATCAGCTGCTTACCGGCTTTCAGGACTGTGAGAATTTCGGGGATATGGGCATCGCCGGATTTATGGGGATGGTTGAAACGCTGAAGGAGCTTAAGTATGGAGACTATGATTACGATGCCCTTTGGGAAAAAATAAAAATCCTGGTGAAAAATTCCATAGAAACAGATGTCTCCAAATGGGCTTACTACGGTGTCCGCCCCTCCAACTACATCATCGGGCCGCAGAGCGCCTGCTATGAGGATAACAAAGAAATCGTTGAAAAGGAGCTGGACTACCTGGAGCAGACCCTGCCGGAGAACGGTGTCTGGGGAATTACATGGACCTGGTTTGATAACAATGAAAAATATGCGAAGGAATTTGCCATCAGTGAAAACTGGTGGAAAGCGGCCGCCGCAGTGGACAAGCTTGTGCTGCTGAAAAACTTCGGCCGCCTGGAAACGGGACAGGGCAGATAACATATAAACAGGCGGTACAGGGCGGCAAAGTGATGCGTGGGAAATATGTATATATCACTTTGCCGCCCTGTCTGTCACAGTAATCCGAATGCCTCTGCCATAGAGAGCAGCAGATTCCCGACTCCGTGAACCATCCATCCGGGAAGGATGGAACCGCCTGCTGCTTTTTCTGCCATCCATCCGAGAAGCCAGCCGCTGAAGCCAGTAATCAGCGTAATTATGAGCGCTTTCAGCGGTGTGGTCACCAGAAAAAACATAGCTCCGTGCAGGAGGCCGAATACCAGTCCCTGCAGCAGATTGCCCGTGGCAAAGCCGAAGCGGCTGATGAGCCTTTTGGCGAGGAAGCCGCGGAAGAGAATTTCCTCGGAGAGCCCGGTCTGGATGATTCCGAAAAGAAAAGCGGAGGGAAATGCGCTCCACCCCATTCCGGCGTAGGAGCTTTGTACTGTTGCCCCGGCAGGCAGCAGGTGAGGGATCCACCAAAGCTGTGAAACCAGGCAGAGAAGGAAAAAGAAGAGGATGCCGCCGATAACCTTCGGCCAGCTTCCTTTGACTGCCTTTAACCCAATCCATGAAAAGAAGCTCTCCTTTCTGCGGGCCGTGAAAAACCACCAGAGGAAGGGAAGGAGAGAAAAAATAATGACCTGGAAAATAACCTCGGACAGCATGGATAAAAGCTTCATTCATTTTGCCCGATCTACAGAATACAGGAAAAATTCCATTTCTGTATTCCTGAAATTCTTAGTAGTTTTATCAATAATTTTCATCCCATTCCGGACAGCGACATTTTGAGAAGCTATATGTGTGTCCCGAATCATAGAGCAGACGCTATCTGCATTAAGGACTGTGAACGCATATTCCCTGCACGCGATTGCCGCTTCCGTTGCATAACCTTTATGCCAGTACGCCTTCTGAAACAAATACCCAATTTCCAGAAGTTCTTTGCCTTTCCAGGGCTGTAGTGTCAGGCCGCACTGCCCAATCATCTCATTTGTTCCTTTTAATACAACAGCCCAAAGCCCAAAACCATAATCTTCATATCTTTTTAAATGTCTGTTCAACCAATTTTGTGCTTCCTCCGGGCTGAATGCACTTTCATAAGCAGCACTCATCACCTCTTCATCACATAATATCCTGCACAATGCATCATAATCGGATTGCTGCATTTCCCTGATGATAAGACGTTTGGTTTCTATTAAAAATTGGGGGTTTACCATATGACACCTCCGCAAATTCAATTATAAAACAACAGCAGCCCTGCCTTTCCCTGCTTGCAGGGAAAACCTGGCCTGCTGAACAGTTACCTTATTTTTTCATAAGGCTCTCAGCTTTTCCATTCGTTTCCGGAAAAAACAGCATGGCTGATGCCGTAAACCTTCCTTCCGATACCTCGCAATGAAAAGTCCCTTCGTATTTTCGGACAGCCGCCTCCACACTTTTCAGCCCCCAGCCATGTAAAAGCTTATTTTTCTTGGAAGTAGGAAAAAAGCCCTTTCTTTTTATCCGGATATCGGGACAGGGATTGCTGGCCTGAATCAGGATAAAATGATTGATCCGCCTAAGGGTGAGCTGAATTGCGCCCTCCGGAGGCTGTTCCCCGCGCTGTCTGCATTTCCGGTCCATGGCTTCCAGACAGTTATCCAGCAGATTGGAGAGGATGGTGCAGAAATCGTCGGAAGCGATTCCTGTATTATAAGGAAGCTGGGCGTTGATATCCATTGTATATCCTTTTTCCTCGGCCAGCTGTTTTTTCTGGTTAATAATAGCGTCCACAATATCCACGCCGGTCCAGACGCAGCCGGACAGATCCCGTACCGGGCGCGCCGCATGGGCGATATAAGCCCGGATTTTTTCGCTTTCCCCTTTTTCCGCCAGGTGGTAGATAACCTGCAGATGATGGTTCATGTCGTGAAAAAGCTGGGCGTTCGCCGCATAATTTTTCTGAAGTATTTCATATTGCCGGTGCAGAAGCCGGTTCTTTTCCTCCGCTTCCTTCAGCAGTTCCGTTTTTCTCATTTTCATTCTTTTCCGCCGTCCTTATGCTGTGTCTGTGGATTCGTGCGTTAAATGTGCTGTTTCCAGAAGCTGAGCAGATGCTCTTTCAGCACGGGCATCCTCGCCTGGCTGACCGGAAGCCTGGTGCCGTCCCTGAGGATGCAGCAGCCGGCCTTTACGCTCATGACATGGGAGAGATTGACGATGAAGCCTCTGTCGATAAACAGGAAATCATCAGGATTTAATTCCTCGTAGATTTCCTGGAGGGTTTTCCTTACCTTGAATTCCGTGTGCTCCGCGCCGCCGCTTTTCCCGGTATTTTCCGGGGCTGGCAGATCCGTGACAAGCAGGGAATTCTTTTCCACATGCTGGATATAGAGAAGATTTTTCAGCGGGATGCGTTCCAGCCTGTTCTGATTGCTGATAATATAGGACTGGGACTGCTGAAGCTGTATGGCGGCGGCCGCGTCCAGAAGCGCGTGTTCCAGGCGGCCATCCATATTATTTTTAGGTATATAACGGAAGGTGGACAGCTCATAGGCGTCCAGCGCAAATTCCACATGGGAGGTAATGAAGATCAGGAGGGCGTCCGGAAGCAGCTGCCTGAGGCGGGAGGCCAGCTCAAGGCCGTCCATGCCGGGCATTTCAATATCCAGAAGGAGAAGATCGAACCTTTTCCCGTCCTCCGCTTCATACAGAAGGTTTTGGCCGCCGGTAAATGCCTGTATTTCAGCAAAAATTAAGTTTTCCGAAAAACACCTGCGCACCTTTTCCTCCAGCGTATCCAGCAGTACCGGTTCATCGTCGCAAAGTCCTACCTGAAGCATGAAAATGGCTCCTTTCTGATTTCATGTGTTTATTATAGGTCATCTGCGCAGCTTCCGGCAAGGACAGTTTAAGGACAAAGTGCCCCTGTTCGGGGAAACTGCATCCGCAGCAGGAAAGAATCAGATATAATAGCCTTACCATATAACAAAACGGCGAAGGAGGATGTACCGTTGAAAATCCCAAATAAAAAATACAACATAAAAACAGCGGTAAAAAACAATTTTTATATGCTCAAGCTTGCCATGGAGCTGTGTCCCGGCCGGGTTCTGTGTTCTGGGCTGGTCTGTCTTTCAGGCTATTTTTCCTGGCTGTTTTTCAGCGGCTTTTTTTTGAAAAAGCTTGTTTCCATGCTGGAGGAAAACAGAAGCTACCCGGAGATTTTAGGATTCCTGGCAGGGACGATAGGCCTGTTCTTTTTCCTGAGCCTGTTTGAAAACTGGTATGAGGAACGTCTGAAGCCGCTGGCTGACGTGGATGTCTATCAGGGGCTGTACCGGAGGCTGTATGAAAAGGTCTGCAATATGGAGCTGGCCTGTTTTGAGGACAGTGAATTTTACAACCGTTATCTTCTGGCTATGGAGGATACGGATAAAAGGCTGCTGCAGGTGGTGGACAATATCTGGCAGATCGTGTTTGGGACAGCTGCGGTTGCGGTGTCCTGGGTGATGCTGTTTTCTTTGGACAAATGGGCAATTTTATTCGTGCTCGGCCCTGTTATCGGGAATTTTGTGTTTGCGGCGGCGTTGAATCGTATTTCCTACCGGATGTATGAGGAATCAGCTATTTTCAAAAGGATTGCAGATTATGTCAACCGGGTAGTCCACCTGTCCGACTATGCGAAGGAAATCCGCCTTACCGGTATTTTTCATGTCATGCAGAAAAAACACCGGGAGTCTGTGGAAGGAATGACAAAGGTTATTGATAAATATGCCCTGCGCAGTATTTTAAATGGATGGGGTTATCTGTATTTTACTTTTACCATCATGTTTGAGGGAGTTATTTTTTACGGCGCATACCGGACAATGGTGGCGGGAACCATGAAGCTTTCGGAATATTCCGTACTGAGCAGCCTTATGGTGGCGGTCAGCTGGATTCTGATCGGCTATTCCAATTCCCTTACCGACAGCTTTAAACAGGGGATGTACATAGCCAATCTGCGCACCTTCATGGAATACGAGCCGGGAATGCCGGAGGATTCGGACGGCGTGCCCGCGCCGGAAAGGGTGGAACGGATTGAATTTCAGAATGTGAGCTTTTCCTATCGTACCGGCGGGCCGGTGCTTAAGCGGGTGAGCTTTACGATTCAGGCAGGGGTAACCTGTGCCATTGCAGGCTATAACGGAGCCGGGAAAACCACACTGATCAAGCTGCTTTTACGCCTGTATGACCCGACGGAGGGCAGGATACTGGTCAATGGCCGGGATATCCGGGAATACAACCTGCGTTCCTACCGCCGCCTGTTTGCCACCGCGTTTCAGGATGGGAAAATCCTGGCGCGATCTGTGAGAGACAACGTCAGCATGGGGGAAAAAATTCCGGAGGAAAGGATTTGGCAGGCGCTTAAGCTGGCCGGAACCGACAAAACAATAGAAGCGCTTACCTGTGGGCTGGATACAGTGCTGACAAAGGAATTTACGGAGGACGGCGCCGTGCTGTCCGGCGGGCAGGCCCAGAAAATCATTGCAGCAAGAGCGTTCGTACAGGACTCCCCGGTTATGGTGTTTGACGAACCCTCCAGCGCCCTTGACCCGATTGCGGAATATGAGCTGTTTCAAAGCATCAGCAGGGCAAAACAGGATAAGCTGCTCGTATTTATATCCCACAGGCTTTCCTCCGTTCAGAATGCGGATCAGATACTGCTTCTTGGCGGCGGGCATCTGATGGAGGAGGGAAGCCATCTGGAGCTGATGCGCAGAAACGGGGAATATGCCGCCCTGTACCGTATGCAGGCCAGAAATTACCAGGCGGTCTGGGAAGAAGAGGATTGGGCCGGGGGGAGTATTTTTACAGAGCACCTCAGTGGAGGAAAGGAGGCGGCAGAAGGTGGAAGATAAAAAAATTACCATGAAGGAAGCCCTTGGAAGGCAGCTTTATTTTTTCCGGTTCTGCCTCAAAGCATCGCCGGGACATTTCCTCATACATGTATTGGGCTCAATCAAAGTGGAAGCCTTTATTTTCCTGGAGCATACCTGGTGGATTGGCTATAACCTGCGGGCGGTGGAGGAAGGGATGCCCTTTTCAAAGCTGGCGGTATCAACGTTGCTTATATTTATTCTGTTCATTTTCCATCAGCTGACGGATGCGGTTTATAATCAGTGGTCTTCCGTAAAGCTGAAGCCGCTGCTGTATCAGAAGCTCAGGGAAGAAATTTATGAAAAGGCCAGGCAGATGGATCTTGCCTGCTATGATAACCCGGCTTTCTATAACGAATTTATTTTATCAACCACGGAAGCAGACCGCTGCGTAGATCGGTTCCTGGAGGATGTCTATACCTTTTTCCGGCGGATGACGGGGGCTGTGATATTCTTCCTTTTCCTCTGCGGCAACAGCGGTGAAGGGCTTCTGATAGCCGGGGCCGGGCTGGCAATTACGTTGTTGTCAGGAAAACTGTATTATGCCCTGCAGGCCAGGCTGCGGCTGGAAATAAATCCGGCGGAGCGCAGAAGAGCCTACAGCCACAGAGTTTTTTACCTCCTGGATTACGCAAAAGAACTGCGGCTGCATGAAAGGGTGAAGGATTTATTATTGAAGGATTTTTATGAATGCAGCAGGGATATCCGTCAGACCAGCATGAAATATGGCAGACGGCTCTGGCTTTTGGGCTTCCTCAAGGACTTTATCGCAGGAGAGTTTCTGGTTTACGGGGTGTATGCCGCGTGGCTTCTGTGGAAGATGACTGTGGAAAAGCGTGTCTCCGTCAGTGAAATGGTCATTCTGTTCTATGCGGTCAGAAGCCTTAGCAGCTGCTGCAGCCAGCTGGCGGGAATGTATCCCAAAATGAGGCTGAACAGTGTATTTATAGAAAAAATAAGGAAGTTCCTGGAGTACCGCCCGCAGATAAAAAGCGGCAGTATTCCCGTGAAGGATGCCTGGGAGAGCCTGCGGCTGTCCCATGTGGATTTTTCCTATTCCCAGGGAGGAGGGCAGGTGCTTAAGGACATTAACATGGAGATCCGGAGGGGACAGAAAATCGCGCTGGTGGGATACAACGGAGCCGGAAAATCCACATTGATCAAGCTGATTATGCGGCTGTATGATCCGGACAGCGGCGAAATTACTCGCAACAACGAGGATATCCGCAGTCTTGATTTAGCCGGTTACCGATCACAGATCGGCGCAGTTTTTCAGGATTATAAAATCTATGCGGCATCGCTTCGGGAGAATGTGGTGATGGACCTGTGTGCCATGGATAAAAAGGAAACCTATGAGGTGGAAAAATCGTTGTATGACGCACGTTTTACCCTCACCGACAGAAAATTAAAGTACCAGACGGAGACGCCGCTTACTACGGAATTTGAAAAGGACGGTGTGAACCTGTCCGGCGGCGAGAGCCAGAAGGTGGCGATTGCCAGGGCCTTGTACCGGAAAAATGATCTTATCATTATGGATGAACCCTCCAGCGCCCTGGACCCTATGGCGGAATACCAGTTAAATAAGGCGCTGCGTGAAATCGCCGCGGATAAAACGGTAGTTTTCATTTCCCACCGTCTGTCCACCACCAGGGATGCCGACTGCATTTATATGATGGAGGACGGAAGGATTGTGGAGCAAGGCACTCACAGCCAGCTGCTGGCCGGAAACGGCAAGTATGCACAAATGTGGAATGCTCAGGCAGGCCGGTACTGCTGAACGGAAAATATGTGCCGGCTGCAGGAAATTTTTTAAATCAGAAATGCATTCCCGATAATTCATGCTGCTTACGGACAGTTTATTTCTGTTCCATTCCGGAAGTTTATCTCAGGCAGTTTATTTCAGCCTTGCATAATGAGAACGTATGTGCTATATTATGGTAATAGAACAAACGTTCGACGGAGGCGGCAGGATGCATGAGAAGAAGACCGGCAGGAAGATAGACAGGGAATTTATTGGGTTTACACTTATTTCAGGGCTGATTTCTTTCGGCTACAATGTGGTGATGACGGTGATTCCGCTGAGAATGTCGGATCATGGGCAAAGCTACGGCAGGATAGGAAGCGCTATGTCTGCCGTGGCCATAGGCCTGATGGTAATCAAGCTTGTCATCGGCCATCTTTCCGATATCCTGGGAACGAAGAAATTCATTCTTTCCTCACTTGCCGGCCTTGCAGTGGTATCCGCGCTTCTGGCAAGGGCGGACGAGCTTGCGGCTTTTACCATATTGATGGCGGCTCTGGGCATTTTCCGGGGGATTTTCCTGGCGGTAAGCGGCTCCTATGTGATGGAAATGGCTGACGGAGGCGGCTATGGGAAGATATACGGCGCAGTACAGAGCGTATCCTCCCTGCTTGCCAGCGTAGGCGGCATGATATCCGGCCTGCTCTATCAGTTCCGGGAAGGGGAGTATGCGCTGTATATATGCAGTTTTTTGCTGATGGCCTCCTCTGTCTGGGCCGCCGCGGGGCTGAAAGGCAGCGAAACGGTCAGTAAAGAACGACTGCCTGTCTGGCAGATATTCAAGTCAATCAATAAAAGGATACTGGTTTTCTGCCTTCTGGTATTCATCCAGTCCTTTGTGGCAGGGCCTATGTGGAGCTTCATCATACCGATGTACTGCTACAATGTGCTGCTCTTTTCTCCTGCCAAGGTGGGGATTCTCATGTCCATGGACGAGCTTGTCAGCGCCCCTACCTATATGCTGGCAGGGCGGATAGTGGATAAAGTGAACGTGGTGAGGTTCAATGTCATATTTCTGCTGATAACGGCAACGGGCGGCCTATTTCTTGTGAAAGCACCTTCCCCTTTTATTTTCATGCTGGTATTCCTGGTATGCAGCGTGTCCATTTCCTGTACCTTCGTAGGACTGCCCAAGGAGAGAATCGGATATATCAGGAAGGAACAAAAGGGTCTTGAGCTGGCGCTGCTTTCCGTATGCGGAAGCCTGGGGGATTCCCTGGGGAGCAATGTGCTGGGAAGGGTGGCGGAGATATATACGATTGATCAGTGTATGTATATACTTACCGCATCTTACATAATTATGGCGTTCCTGGCGGCAGCGCCGGTGCTGTTCCCCTCTCTGCGTGCTGCACTGCAGAAACGGAAATAAGAAAATAAGGATATAAGGAAATAAGGAAAAAGTGGCACAGGGGCCGGGCTTCCTGCCGCGGATCTGCCTGCGGCCGCCCTGTAACCTGGCGGTTCAGTATCTTTGAATACTAGCTTTGCAGCTGTTATTCGATTAGTATCTTCTCTTCACAGTGTTACTGTTCACTCCGTGACCAGTAACTTCACAGTTACTATTTGACATCCTGTTTTCCTGCTTTTATAATGAGGGTGAAACCGATTTCACTTTAAACTCTGATAAGGGGGTCAAATCATGAATTATGACAGCAGGAACGCCGGAGAAGGGGAAATCCGGCATACACTGGAATGGAACCAGTCCAGGCTGTACAGGGGGAGCATGGACTGGCAGGAGGATGGAAGAGCCTGTTTTACCTGTCCGGAGGAGGGGCTTGATTATCTGTTGTATTCCAGAGCGGAGGACAGGTCTGTCCGGCTGGAGGACTTTGCGTATCTCTGCCTGAAGCCGGAGGTATGTGAAGAGCATTCCATGTGCTTCCAGCTTTCTTTTTATGAGAATCCGGCGGAAGAGGGGCATGAACTGCCGGCTCAGGAGCCTCAGATGCGCATTATTTTCGGGCTGCTTCCTCAGGTGGAAACGATGGTGCCCTTTGATTTCCGGATACTGGACAGCCAGGTGATATTTCCGGAGCGTACGCCGGGGCGCATGAAGATGAGCATTTTCGGGAAGCCGGTAAGGCTGTGCGATATCGGACAGATCCGGCTGCAGACGGCGCCCGGATTTGAGGCCTTCCATTTCGCTGCGGATGAATGCTTTTTCACAGATACCTTTCCTGACTGCAGCCTGCAGAAGAAGCAGCTGATTGACGAGCTGGGGCAGTGGACGCAGAAGGACTGGGAGGGAAAGCTGTCCGGTCGGGAGGAATGCACAAGGCGGCTTCGGGCATTGCTGGAGGAGGCGGAAACCAGTGGGGATCATTTCCCGTTCCCGGACTGGGACGAATTCGGCGGCTGGAAGGGAAAGACCTTCCAAAAGACGGGATGGTTCCATACGGAAAGGGAAAATGGTAGATTCTGGCTGGTAGATCCGCAAGGAAATGCTTTCCTCTCTTCAGGGCTGGACTGTATTAATCCCGGTGTGGAAACCCGGGTGGGGCCGGTGCGGGATTTCATAGGGGAACAGGCTGTAAAGGGCTGCAAAGAAATCGCAGAATACAGGCCTAGAACGATTGCCATGTCCCATGATAAAAAGGATTTCTTTAATTTCGGAACGGAGAATCTGAAGGCGGCCTTCGGTGAGGGCTGGAAGGAAAGCTGGATGAAGATTGTAAAGCATTATCTGCTTTCCTGGGGTGTCAATACCATTGGGAACTGGTCCGACAGAGAGTTTATCCATTTTGCGCGCATGCCTTATGTAATCCCTATGGATGCTTTCTGCGAAGAGGGGTTCCCGCATACGCCGGAAGCTATTTTCCGGGATTTCCCTGATGTCTTTTCACCTGCCTATGAGGAATCGGCGGCCAGATATGCGAAAGGGCTGGAGGACTTTGCACAGGATCCGTATCTGATCGGATATTTTATGAGAAATGAGCCTGCCTGGGCTTTCGTTTACGGATTGAATATCGCGGAGGAAATGCTTGCCAATCCGGCGCAGACAGTGAGCAAGGATGTTTTTGTGGAACGTTTGGAGCGCCGTTATGGGGAGGTTTCCGCCTTTAATGAGGCATGGGGGCTGGAACTGGACAGCTTTGAGGAACTGAAAAAGGGAATCTATAAGGCGGCTTCGCTCTCAGAACGGGCGGCAGCGGATCTGCAGGCATTTTCTGAAGAGATGATAACCAGATATGTGGAGATTCCGGCAAGGGAGCTTCGCAAGGTGGACAAGAACCATCTTAATCTGGGAATGCGTTATGCATATATTACGGATAAAAGCCTGTTATGCGGTTCGGAGAATTTTGATGTATTTTCCATCAACAGCTATCAGATTACCCCGCTGGAGCCTGTGGAGCAGGTGTCAGGCTGGCTGGATAAGCCGGTTATGGTGGGAGAATTCCATCAGGGGGCGCTGGATAAAGGGCTGACAGCCCATGGTATCCGCGGTGTTACCACACAGAAGGAGAGAGGCTGCGCTTACAGATATTATGTGGAGCAGGGACTGACAAATCCGTATTTCCTGGGAGCCCATTATTTCCAGCTCAACGATCAGAGCTGCCTGGGCCGTTTTGACGGGGAAAACTATCAGATCGGCCTGGTAGACGTATGCATGCAGGAATATGCGGATATGACACAGGCCATGCGGGAATGCCACGAAGGAATGTACCGGGTGGCTGCCGGAGAACAGGCTGCGTGGGACAGGGTTCCTGAGGATATCGAACCGATACATTATTAAGGGGCCTGCCGGCTCCGGGCGTAAAAATGTAACAGTATTTTAACGGGCGCTTTCAGCGCAGAAGGGAGCAGAATATGGAATATCAGGAAATAAGCAAAGAAGAGGTTAAGCAGGCGCTGGACTTTTCAGCAGCACAGATCCTGAAATATCTGCCGGAGTTTACGGATAAATTCCAGAATGCCTACAGTGTGGACAATTTTTATGAACCGGTTGAAAATAACGACTGTACTGACGGCTTCTGGACAGGTGAAATCTGGCTTGCCTATGAGCATACGGGGAATGAAGCATTCCGCGAGGCAGCGGAGGTTCAGGTGAAGGACTTCCTTCACCGCATTGATAATAAGATTTGTGTGGATCATCACGACATGGGCTTCCTTTATACACCCTCCTGCGTGGCGGCCTGGAAGCTGACGGGAAATGAACTGGGAAAAGAAGCGGCGGTCAAGGCGGCAGACCAGCTCATCAGCCGTTTCCATGAAAAAGGGGAATTCATTCAGGCCTGGGGAGCCATGAACGCGCCTGAAAACTACCGTCTGATCATCGACTGCCTGCTGAACCTGCCCCTTCTTTACTGGGCGTCGGAGGAAACAGGGGACAGCAAATACAGGGACATTGCCGAGAAACATATCCACACCGCCCTTGCCAATGTAATCCGTGAGGATGGCTCTACCTGGCATACCTTCTTCTTCAATATGGAAACCGGGGAGCCGGATCATGGCGCTACCTGCCAGGGCTACCGCGACGGCTCCGCGTGGGCGAGGGGACAGGCCTGGGGCGTATACGGAACGGCGCTGGGTTACCGTTATACCAAAGAAGAGAAATATATTGATGCCTTCCGCACCGTGACGGAGTACTTCCTGTCACATCTGCCGGAGGATCTGGTGCCTTACTGGGATTTTGAATTTACAGACGGCTCCGATCAGCCCAGAGATTCCTCGGCAGCTGTTATTGCAGCCTGCGGTATGCTGGAAATGGCTAAATACCTGCCTGAGGAGGATGCCGCTTTTTACAGCCGGAAGGCATCTGAGATTATGAAGTCGATATATGACAATTATGCCGTGAAGGATCATGAAAGCTCCAACGGCTTGGTGCTTCACAGCACCTACTCCAATCATTCACCCTACAATACCTGCAATCACTGCGGCGTGGATGAATGCAATTCCTGGGGAGACTATTTCTACATGGAGGCTCTGACCAGGCTGGCGAAGGACTGGGAGCAGTACTGGTAAATCCGATGTAGAACCGCTTTGGCCTATAATCTACCATGACTGTATCAGTTAGCGGGAAAGCCGTGACCGTCTTCTGAAGCGGATGATGGGGGTCATGCTTTCAGTGAACTGCCGGCTGCAGCATATTTGGATGATAAAGAAAATAAGAGGGATGCTGTTCCAAAATACGAATGGCATTTCTCTTTTTTTGTCCGCAAAATATCCATAAGTGATTTCGGAGATGTCAATAGCATCCAGCTTCTTGGATGAAAGCGGTTTCTGAAACAGACATTCAGGAAATCGCTGAAATACAGGAAAAATCGCTTATTTGCAAAAGAAATCGTCTCCTTTGAAATAGTTAATAGAGTTATATTTGTAGTATTTGTGTACTAAATGCACAACAAATAAAAATGGAATAAAAAAATTTATACATTTTTACGGAATTGGGGTTGACATTAAGTAAAGTATAACATATAATACAATCAAGAAACGGGTTTCAAATTGAAAATAAAACAATCAAGATGAAGCTAATATGATTTAAAAGTCAGACAATCCGACAGCAGGCATTTTACTGAAACTATTCATTTTGCATAAAAAACGAATAAATAATCAGTTGTCTGCAAATTTTTTGACTTATATTTGAAACCGATTTCAACAAGAGCTTGTTTGCAGATTACTGCAGAAATGGAGGAGATAAGGTGAAAAAGTCAAAGACTGCTGCATCAGTGGCACCGGTACATCAGAAGTCTTTTTTTAGAAAGGCCTTTGATAGTAAAACACTGTTATTGATGTGCCTGCCGGCAATTGCATTTTTTATTATATTTTGTTATTGTCCATTGCCCGGCGTGTACATAGCATTTACAAATTATAATTTCAGGGATGGAATATTTGGGAGTCCGTTTGTTGGATTTAAAAACTTCGAGTTCCTTGTGAAATCAGGTCAGTTATGGCTGCTAACAAGAAATACTGTTTTATACAACATTGTTTTTCTGGTTTTAGGAAATGTACTGCAGATTGCAATGGCAATTCTTTTAAATGAAATTAGGAATAAATGGTTTAAAAAAGTTTCCCAAACAATCATGTTTCTTCCCTATTTTATTTCAGCAGTTTTGATTGGTGTTATTGCCTTCAATATTCTCAATTATGATACGGGTGCTTTAAATACAATGTTGAAAGCGATAGGTTCAGAACCGATTAAAGCTTATAGTATGCCTAAGATATGGCCGTTTATTATTGTGGCATGTCAGTTATGGCAACAGACAGGTTATGGCTCCATTGTGTATTTTGCTTCAATCTGCGGAATTGATTCCAGTATTGTAGAGGCGGCAGAGGTGGATGGCGCTACAAGCTGGCAGAGAATCAGATACATAATACTTCCGAGCCTGAAACCTACTTTTATCATTCTGCTGCTGTTTGCTTTGGGCGGTATTATGAAAGGTAATTTTGGATTGTTTTATAACCTGATCGGACCTTCTAATTCACAATTGTTTGCATCAACGGATATTATAGAAACCTTTGTATACAGGACGATGATGAACCAGAATAACTTTTCAACATCTTCTGCTGTTGGCCTGTATCAGTCTATTTTCGGTTTCGCTCTGGTAATGTTCAGCAACTGGCTGGTACGTAGAATTGATCCTGATTATGCACTGTTCTAGGAGGACGAGAGAATGGGTGACAGAAAAAATATAAAATTAGATAAAAGTACATTGGCTGTTCGGATTGTGGCCTATGTAGTAGTTACACTATTTGCATTGGTTTGTATCCTGCCATTTTTATTGATGATATCCGCTTCCTTCAGTTCAGAAGCAATTATCAGCAAAGAAGGTTTTGGACTTTTCCCTAAGGGATTTACGTTAACCGCTTATGAATGGGTATTCCGTTATCCTAAGATGCTGCTTGGTTCGTATGTTGTTACTATCATTATGACAGCAGGCGGAACGCTGGTAGGGTTGTTCATAATTGCAATGACGGGATATGCTTTGCAGAGACAGGATTTCCCCTTTAGGAATGCTATTTCGTTCTTCATTTATTTTACAACCTTATTTTCAGCAGGTATGGCGCCGACCTTTATCTGGGTATCAAGATACTTACAGTTGAAGGGAAGCTATATGGCGGTTTTCCTGCAATTGCTGATGACCCCCTGGTTAATTATCCTGATGAAGAATTTTACAAAATCGGTTCCTTATGAAATAACAGAATCCGGTAAAATTGATGGAGCCGGAGATTTTAGGATTTTTATTTCTTTGATTTTGCCGATGCTGAAACCGGCTTTAGCGACTATCGGTTTATTCCTGGCACTTGGATACTGGAATGAATGGTACAATTCTATGCTGTATCTTGGCTCCTCCGTACCCTATAAGCCTTTACAGTATAACCTGTATTGTATCATAAACCAGGCAAATGCTTTGAAGAGTTCAATGGCAGGAGCGAATGTAACTGTCACCTCTCTTCCCAGTAATACACTGAAAATGGCAACTGCTGTTGTGTCTACCGGGCCGATTATTTTCCTGTATCCGTTTGTACAGAAGTATTTCATTTCAGGTATTACTATCGGAGCGGTTAAAGGATAATTTAAACAAGGTGTTAATTCCGCAGGGAATACACATAAATGAAACAGAAAGGTGATTCACGAAAATGATAAAGTATGGTGACTCACACAAAAATGAAAGGGAGGATTTTTAGTATGAGTAAAATTGGCAAAAAACTTTTGTCACTGGTGCTCGCAGGAGCGATGACTTTCAGCTTGGCTGCATGCGGCGGAAATTCAACTGATAGTGCATCAACTACAACAGGCAGCACACAGCAGGCTGCGCAGGCCGATGGAACGGAGGCAGGTGGCGGTGAAGCAGAGGCTGCTTCTATTGACACTTCCAGTCATGAGGTAATTAATTTGCTGGTACTGGGTAATAAGCCTACTAACGGCAGACTTGAAGCGATGAATGAAGAATTGAATAAAATTCTGACTGAAAAGGTTAATGCAGAGCTGACATTTACCTATGTAGAATGGGCAGACTGGCAGACACAGTATAACGTACAGCTCCTGAGCGGTGACAGTAGTCTTGATATCATTACAACTGCTACAGACTGGCTGTATGCATGGGAAAACAGCAAAAAGGGTGCATTTTTACCTTTATCAGAGGATATGCTCAAGACCTATGCACCTCAGACCTATGCGCAGGTTGAAGCAGATGGACATTGGGATAACTGCAGATACAACGGCGAAATATATTTTATTCCTGAAGACAAATATACCCAGTATGTAAATCATGGTTTGTATTATCGTGGTGACTGGGCTACAGAAGCTGGTCTTCCCAATGGCGAAATTACTAAGTTTGAAGATTTCACAACCTATTTCCAGTGGATTAAGGACAATAAGCCGGATTGTATTCCCTGGGATATAGCAGGAAAGAACAATTCAGGCGGACTGCTTGAAGGTTATCTGCTCGGCCACACGGGTATGGTTGGACTTCCTGCCGGCTTAAGCGTAGGTAACTATGGTTTATGGTACGGTATGTCTCAGGAAGATCCTTATACAATTTGGTCTCCTTATATGGAAAGTGATGAGTTTTATAAGGATTGTGAACTTATGAAGCAGTGGAATGATATGGGTGTATGGAGAGAAGACGTGCTCAATTATGACGGCGATACACGTGAAGAATTCTACATCGAAGCATCCGGAGCAGATCAGCATCACTCTGAAACTTATTATTCTACAGTAAGACCTAATATGGACATTAAGCAGCCTGGTTCTGATGTAAAAATGTATTATTGGGGACAGGAAAACAAGAACCTTGGAAAAACTATCCCTACCCATGGCGCTGCTGCAATTTCTGCAAACTCCAAGCATCCTGAGAGAGCATTAATGGTTTATGACCTGCTTCGTAACGATAAAGAGATTTATATGCTCTTAAATTATGGTATTGAAGGAACTGACTATATAATTAACGATGAAGGCAAACTGGACAGACCGGAAGGCTGGGATCAGTCTACTGATGCACTTGATTCCAATTTCTGGTGCGGACGTAATGATGATCTGGAACCTGATAAAGCTACCTATTGGGAAGGCTGGAAGGATATGATTGCTGAATATGACAGCTTTGCATATGATGATTTATATCCGGGTCTGATCTGGGATACAACAAATATTGAAGTTGCACAGGCAAGTATGGCACAGGTTCTTTCCGAATATATTCCGCAGTTAGCTTATGGCAAATTTGATGATCCTAAAGCAGCCGTTGATGAAATGAGAGAAAAATTAAAAGCTGCAGGCTATGATGATGTAAAAGCAGAGCTTCAGGCTCAGATGGACGCTTATAAAGCTTCTCTTGGCACGGAATAAATGAAGATTACAGATAGGCAATAATCATTATTAAACTTTTGCCGGCTGCATACTCCGGTATGCAGCCGGCAATTTGCATAATAAACCCATTACCACCACAGACAGGAAAATAAAAATGGAAAACAGACTGCTTATTGACACAAACGGAAAACAGAATGAACTGGATGATCTGTTCGGCATTTTTTTTGAAGATCTGAACCATGCCGCCGACGGCGGCTTATATGCGGAGCTGGTACAGAACCGCTCCTTTGAATTCGATAAAATTGATAATCCGGATTACCATGCCATGACGGCCTGGGAATGTGTGGAAAATAGCGGGAAGGCAGCGTTTCATATAGAGACCTCCAACCCTGTTTCCGCCAGGAATCCACATTATCTTGTCATAGATATCAAACAGCCGGGAAAAGATGTGGGCGTATTAAACACCGGCTTTAACACAGGTATTCCCCTGAAAAAGGGGGAAACCTACTATTTTACCTGCTTTGCAAAACGGACCGAACCTCAGGAAGCGCTGGAGGTTTCCTTACGAAGCAGGGATGGAAAGGTTTATACTTCCGCCTCCTTCCATGTGGAGGCGGACTGGACGAAAACAGAGCTTACCCTGGTATCCCCCGCAGAGGATAACTGCGCCCGTCTGGCAGTGACTGTAAAAGGGGAAAGCAGCGCGGCGCTGGATTTTGTATCTCTCTTTCCTGCGGATACCTATAAAGGAAGAAGAAACGGGCTGCGTAAGGATCTTGCGCAGTTGTTGGAAGCCATGCATCCCAGATTTCTGCGGTTCCCCGGCGGCTGTCTTGTACACGACGGCTCTCTGAATGCGGATGACAGGAATTCTATGTACCGCTGGAAAAATACCATCGGGCCTTTATGGGAAAGGCCGGCCAGAAGAAGCAACTGGGGATACAACCAGACTCTGGGCCTGGGCTATTATGAATATTTCCAGCTTTGTGAGGATATCGGCGCCAAACCCATTCCTGTCCTTCCCGGAGGCTATGATCCGCATCACCGCCGCGTGGCGCCGCTTGATGAGCTGCAGCCATGGATTGATGATGCCCTGGATCTGATAGAATTTGCCAATGGAGATGCGCAGACTACAAAATGGGGAGCTGTGCGGGCGAAGCTGGGACATGAGGCGCCCTTTGGGCTGGAGTACATTGCCGTGGGCAATGAAGAGGTGGGAGAGCCGTTTTTTGAAAGGTATCCTTACTTCCATAAGGCAATCCGGGAAAAATATCCCGATATCAAAATTATCAATACGGCAAGCCCCTTTGCGGGCGGCGGGGAATACGAGAGAGGTTGGAAATCCGCCCGGGAAAACCGGTCGGATCTGGTGGATGAGCATTATTACATGGCTCCTGAATGGTTCCTTGCCAACCACCACCGCTATGATTCCTTTTCGGCGGACGGGCCGAAGGTGTTCCTGGGAGAGTATGCATCCCATGGGAATACCTGGGGAAATGCCCTGGCAGAGGCTTCCTATATGGTGGGGCTGGAACGGAATGCGGGGGCGGTGAAGCTGGCCTGTTATGCGCCACTTTTCTGCAATGTGGATTACACCAACTGGCAGCCGGATATGATCTGGTTTGACAACCACAGAGCCTATGGCACGCCGAATTATTACATACAGAAGCTGTTCATGAATTATCAGGGGGATTATACGCTGCCTCTGATTGTGGATTTTGCGGAGGAAAACGAATATCCCGGACCGGAACGGCAGAATATCAGCGGGGAACTGGTTTTCGCGGCAGGACAGGAGTTCGGCAAAGTCGTTTACTCCCGGATAGAAATTACAAATGATGATACGAATGAAACCTACCGTTTTTCGGATATCACAATAGATAAGACCCATAAAGAAAGCGTTGTCGGCCATCTGGACTGGACGAATGTTACCATAAAATGCACGGCAAAGGAGCTGGAGGGCTTCAAAGGCTTTAAGATTTATTTCGGGAAAAATGCCGAAGGGGAAAAGCTGGAATGGGAGCTTGGCGGCTGGCAGAACCAGGATGACTGTCTTGTGGAGCACACAAAAGGCGGCAGCTCCTGCCTGAGCCAGTATCTGTTCACCGTGGAAAAGAACCGGGAATACGCCCTTACCCTGCAGCTGCGGGGAAGAAGCATTCAGACCTTTGTGGACGGAAAGCCATGTCATGAGGTAATACTGCAGCCCGTTGTCATTGAACCGCTTTATCTGTCCGCTTCGAAAAGAATCGCGGACAACAGCATCATAATAAAGGCTGTCAATGTAAGCGATAAGGAACGGCGGGTTTCGATGCATTTAAACGGTCTGGAGAAAAAATCCCTCTACGGAAAGGTGATTTCCATGGGAAGCTGCCCCCTTTCTGCGGTAAATTCCCTG
>ERZ507075.142-NODE-142-length-58767-cov-5.6733_pt1 | contig 58767 bp, 52 predicted proteins | sample MGYA00512863_ERZ507075 | MGnify/ENA metagenome assembly ERZ507075 | reverse complement strand
AAACTCCCATTAAATCAAGGTTTAACAATAAAAAATGGTAGTGAAACTTGACACTACCGGCTGCCAGCCGGGGGTCTACAGTATGAAAGGCCTGCATATGCAAGCCTTTTCTCTTTTACAATCCCAATTTGCTCATAATATCCATAGCCTTACCGTCAATTACAAGATCGGCTGCCGTATCCGCATAGTGATCCTGGTCGTTAATGAGGATTACCTTATCCCCCTCAAAATATTTTACATATGTCTTTGCAAGCTGCGAATGCATGCTGCATCCCAGAAGCAGCAGGGTATCTGCCATTCCCACCTCGTCAACCGCACGGGTCAGAAGTGCGTTGTTCACCATTTCTCCCCGCAGGCATACCTCCGGGCGGATGGTTGTGCCGCATTTGGTACATTTGGGAGTTCCTGCACACTCTGCCACCGCTTTCATGGGATATTTTGTTCTGCATTTCGGGCATACATTCCGGTAAATGCTTCCGTGAATCTCCAGAACCTTTTTGCATCCTGCCCTTTTCGGCAGGGAGTAGATATCACGGGTAATGACAGCCTGCAGGATTCCCCTGTCCTCCAAACGCTTCAGAATCTTCATACCTTCATTGATTCTTCCTCTTTTGCTGAGGATTTCCCGTTTGTAAAAGTCATAAAACTGCGTCACTCTCGTATTATAGAACTCAGCACTGAACATTTCCTCAGGGGAACATCCGTATCTGGTTTCAATATCATACGCATCCTGGTCTGATCTCCAGTTTGTGCATCCGCACTGGCTGCTCACCCGCATTCCCAGCAGACATACCAGATACCTGCTGTTTTCAATCACTTTTTTTGCCCGCAGCAGCTTTTCTTCCTGTGACATTTTCCCACTCTCCGTACTTTTACTTATCCAGTTTTTTACACTAAGAATAATGTATCACTGTATAATTTTAAAGTCAAGAAAACAATTATCACGTCTGTATGACAATGCAGGGCAAACCAGGTTCTTTTCTGAATCAGAATTCCTTATTGCTGTATATCCTGATTGAAATCATGTAAGATACTGCTAAAACCAGAATACTTACTGCTAAAAGTATACCTGCGATTATTACTTGTCCGTTAGGATTCTGCTGAAGGTTAACCAGAAGTTTTTCCACAGCTGTCCCTTGTATCAAATCCTTTAAAAGCGTCAGTGCTAAAAACGGGATCATGAAAAGCATCATGAAAACTATCCTGCCTTTCTCCACACCCAGTTTATAGATTACAGGTATGACAATACCTGTAAAAATAGGGATAGCCATGCAGCCGGAAACAGTACTGAGTACCTGGTCTGCTACAGACATACCCAAAAGTGCTGCCGTTACTCCGGATATTACTATTGAAAATAAAGCAATCGCTAAAGTCATAATAATAACCAGCATATATCTTGCCTGTACAATCATCTTTTTTCCCAGAGGAAATGAAGCAGCATAGGTGTCCCAATGATAATACTGATCCGAATTGAACAGACTGAGCATCGTCGTTAAGAATACCACAATGCACATAACACCCACGTATCCTGGACTCTTCATCACGTAGCCAAACACACATAAAAATAAAAATAATAGTACATATGTTTTCTGCCTGATTCTGATACTGTATATATCTTTGAGTATAAGCCCTTTCATGATACCACCTCACCTTTCTCCAGCAGCAGAAGAACATCCTCAATATCCGGAGCATCCACTACCATATCCGGATATCTGCGCATAAACGCCTGTCTGTCCTGCACCAAAAATTCGTAGCCTAAAACGCCTCTTTTCAACCGCAGGATTCCTTCTTTATCCAGTGTGCTGTAATCCTCTTTGGAACATTTTCCCACACCGTAACGGTAAAGGATCTCGTCTTTATTCTCCACAAAAAGCAGCCTGCCGTTCTGGATAAATGCTATATAGTCGGATACCTTCTCCAAATCACTGATAATATGCGAGGACAGGAGCACTGTATGTGCCTCATCCTGAATGTATTCCAGCAGGATATCCAGCAGATCATCGCGAACCAGAGGATCAAGGCCGCTGGTTGCCTCGTCAAATATAAGAATCTTGGCTCTGTGAGAGAGCGCTACTGCGATCTGCAGCTTCATTTTCATTCCTCTGGAGTAATCTTTAATCAGCTTTTTATGTTCCAGCTTAAAGTCATTCAGATATGTTTCGTACAGTCCTGCATCCCACTGGCTGAAAATGTTCTCCATGATCCTGCCAATCTGTACAGCGTTCATGGTCTCATGGAAGTTTGCTTCTGCCAGAACCATACCCACCTGGTTTTTCCAGTTGTCATTCTTTTCTTCCAGTTTCTCGCCGTCCACATAGATTTCACCGGCATCTCTTTTTATGATTCCGAGAATACACTTGATCAGGGTGGTCTTACCGGCTCCGTTTGCTCCAACCAGCCCTACAATACTTCCTTTTGGAATTTCTAAATTAATGTGGTCCAGTGAGAATTTTTCATAGTTTTTCACCAGACCTTCAATTCTGATCGCTGCTTCCATTTTTATTCCTCCTCATAGAGCATTCTAAGCATCTCTGTCAATTCTTCCAGTTCTACTCCATTGATCTTGCTTTTTTCTACAGCTTTTTCCAATAAACCTTCTATTTCCTTTAACTGCTCCTCTCTCACAAGCTCATGGTTTGTATCCGCTACGAAACTGCCTTTGCCGACCTGAGAACAAATAAATCCATCCCTCTCTAATTCCTCATATGCTCTCTTCGTGGTGATCACACTGATGCGGAGTTCTTTTGCCAGAAGGCGCATGGATGGAAGTGACTCCCCCGGCTTTAGCTGGCCTCTCATGATTGCCTGCTTTATCTGCTCCGTGATCTGTTCGTATATGGGCTTCCCGCTTGTATTGCTGATTATAATATTCATCCTTACTTCTCAACTTTCTGTGCGCGCGTGTATATATATCATTTATTGTATATACTCATTATACACATTAGATACACACCTGTCAACACCTATCCTAAAAAAAATTTCCGCACGCAAAAACAGCATCGGCCCAGGAATTGATATGCCGATGCTGTTTTTTCTTAAATATTCTTTTTTCTGCTCCTCCGGCTAATAATCATGACTGCCGCAGAGAGTCCTGCCAGCAGGATCATTGCTTCCACTGGGGAGGAATCTCCTGTTTTAGCTGTTTTGGCTGCTGTCTTTGCTGCCGGTTTCGCAGGTGTCTTTTTCGTGTTATCCGTTTTATCCACAATCACTGCAGGGAACTGCTCACTTTTGCGGATCTGCTTTGTGGTGAGAACATAGGTGGAGCAGTGTTTTATCTGCACTGTCACATATCCGTTCACAACCTTAATATTCTTCTGTACCGGTTCCATTGCATTCTTCTCGGTATTGTAATAATACAGGTAAAGATTCTGTCCATCTTTAAAACTGCTGCCTGCATAAATTTCAATTTCAGCCAGTCCCGGAAGCTCTCCTTCATGGGCAAATTCCAGATATAAATTCTCTGATCCCTTGGCCATAAGGCTGCCGGCCTTTTTATTTTCTTTCTCTTGGGCAATGGTAAAATCCATGGCAATATCCGGATCTGCAATTCCCGTTCCGGTAAATTTCCAGGAATACAAAAGCCTGTTGTCCTCTTCTGCCATAACGGTGAGGGTTCTTTCTGTCCCTTTCAGGCTTTTGAACACGGTCTTCTGCTGTTCCCCGGTTAAACCGTTTCCGTCTTTGCTCTTGTAGATCAGGCTTGTAACACTGGTATCCGCCAGACCTTTTTCCAGTTCCTCGTATGTGAAAGCTGTGCATATTCCATCTGGATAATCTGGGTTATTCGGGTTGTCTGGATTGTCCGGGTTATTCGGGTTGTCCGGATCTGGATTGTCTGGGTTGTCTGGATTGTCTGGGTTATCCGGATTATCCGGATCTGGATTGTCCGGGTTATCTGGATTATCCGGGTTGTCCGGATCTGGATTATCTGGGTTGTCTGGATTGTCCGGGTTATCCGGGTTGTCTGGGTTATCCGGGTTGTCTGGGTTATCCGGGTTGTCCGGTACTTTTTCCCCTACTGCCCATTCATAAGATATCCCCTGCAGCACTCCCTCATCCACATATCTCATCTGATGGCTCTGGTCCACAAACGTTATGCTCTCAGGCATTACAAAAGCCCGGAACATTTCATTGCTGGGAGTCCCTGAAATTGTACCGATTGTCATATCCCGGGCCTGTTCAAACAAGGCGCCTGATGATGACAGATAAATGTCCAGAATACCGTTTTCATAAATAGCCTCCCGGATTCTGCAATCATTCTGTAAATCCTCTGAGAAAGCAAACCGGACATCACGGATACTCCCGCTTTCCGTCTCCTTTATCTGCATCTGAATCCTGAGTGTTGTTGCGTGGTTCTTTATCATATCTGCATTGGGGTACAGAGCCAGCTCCACCTGGCTCGTATCCTTCTGCTGCATTTTGATCATTGTATCATCCTGCTCTGCGGCGCGCACGGGTATATAAGTCACGAACAGGGCCAAAATCAGGACCATACATAAGCTCTTCATTCTTTTCATCTGTTCCCCTCCTCATGATTGTCCTTCAAATGAATGGGCGGCAGCGGGTCAGGCACTTCCATAGGCAGTGTATCACTCACAAGACGCTCCCCTTCATTTGTATGCGCATCGTCCACTCTGTATAATTCCGCTCTGACACTTGTCACACCGGATGGAATCTGATCCGGTTCCATATAGTAGATCCAGGTACCGGAGGAGACCTCACCTAATTCCCCTTCTGCCGGAACCTCTGCAAAGATCAACTGGGAACCATCCAGGATATTTCCATTCTGATCATACAGTTTTACCACATTATAGGAAGGATTTCCTTTATATTCCCCTGTAAAGATCAGGGAACCTGCCGGTATTCTGCCGCCCTCAGCATCATAGCTGTAATCTTCATCCAGGATGCCGATTCCCTTATCCAGCAGCTCTACATTGTCTCCCGTAGGTCCTAAAATATCTATCTCTGACAGGGAGACCGCACTCTGGCCCTTGATTTTCAGCTTCAGATAAGCCGCGTCGTAGGTATACAGCCAGGAATCCCCCTCTTTGTTAAAATAGGAAACAGCCGTATCCCCTGAATAGGACAGTGTTCCTGTTTTTACAGGGGTCCACTGGTTTCCGTCCTGGCTTACATAGGCTTCAAATTTCCTGACTGCTGTTTTATCGTCAGCGGCTGTCACCTTAAAGGCAGCGGCCTGAAGGGTTCTTCCGAAGCTGATGACGATCTCCGGGTTTTTTGCCTCTCCGGTATATACATCTGCATAGTCATTGTTGCAAATACTGCTGATTCCGGAAATGGTGATTCCTTCCGGATCTTCCTCATTTCCTTCCTCCTGACGGTCGCTTGATGAGGTCATGTTTGTAGTTATCTTCCATCCATCCTTCGCCACACTTCCGTCATTGGAAATCTTCACAGAGTCTATGGCAGCCCTCTCTGTCTGCTGCAGCAGCTTGTCATATCCCACTGCCTCATAAGTAAACACTCTGTTGTTCATGGACGCAATGGTATCCGTAAATGTCACGGTACCGTCTTTCGCCTCCACAAACCCGATGACCCGTCCGTTTCTGTATATTTCATATCCCAGCATGGAGTTCTGGTCAGCCGCATTATTGGAAAGCGTGATCGTAACCTGGTTGGAGTTCGGAACATATGAAAGATCCGCACTTACTGCAGTCTGTGCTGCCGTGCTTTCTCCGCCCTCAATACGGTATGCTCTTGCTTCATCTGAAATATAGCTGACCCTTCTTGTCTCCTCCTCAAACTGTGATGCGTACGCCATAGTATCTGAATCCGGCGTCATCCCCCACTGCTCAAAGAATGCAAGCAGGTTCTTTTCCGCTGCCGCACAGGAAAGACGCATCAGAGTGTTGTCCACATCTTTTGGAATTGTGAGAGCGACACCTCCGGGCGCCGGCGCAATGGCCGTATTTCTGGCGTATGCATCCACTCTTGCAAAGAACAGATTATTAAACTGCTCCTCATAGTTATCATAAGTCCTGAAATTATATCCCTCATCATAGGCCAGATGGAGCTGCCAATACATGGCAAGGCTTGTAAATACGCTCTCTGCGCGGCCCTTTGTCCCTGAAGTGACCTTTTTATATACATCTGCATATTGATAACGGACAGAATCATTCGTCTCCTTGGCCTGTGCCAGAATGGAGTAATAGTTGTTGGTTATTTCCGCAATGGCATAGGATGGCTGATTGATGATATGGCCAATCTCATGGGCGATTCCCCAGCCAAATAGCTGTCCGCTCACATATCTGCCGTTGTCACTCTGTACCGGTACGCTGTTTGCCAGTCCTGCTGCGCTGCCCCACTCGATACCGATATGGAGCCCGCCGGCATACATAAATGCCCCTGAAAACATTCTCATGTAACGGATATTCAGACGGCTGGATGGCAGATTGTTCTTGCCGCCGTACCGGGCTGCCAGTGTCTTGTCACCATTATAATCGCCAAGTCCTTTGTGCTGATAAAACAGTGTCACCATCTGTTCCATAGCTTGACAGGATTCGTATAATACTTCTGTCTGGTTGTCCAGGCTGTTTTCTTTTCCCTGGTTTTTCAGCTTGTTGTTGATACCGTTTAAAATCTGTTCCGCGGATACGGAATACATCATCTGATGCAGTACAATGTCCGTTGCTCCCAAAATGCAGTTCTTTTTGTCATAGCTGTAGTCACAGCCGCTTTCCTTATTCCCCTCATGAAACTTTTTGTGAAGATCCGAAATTTCCGGAACATATGCATTTAATTTCTCCACATACGCCCTGACCGCTTCTTTTGCTTCCGCCTCATCTGCCGCGTTTGAAATGTCAAGCTTTGGTATCTCCTGCCCTCCGCTTACACGCACGCTCATATTCAGCGCGTCATTATTTCCTGTAAATTCCACATACAAACTGCCGCCGTGTTCTGCACTCAGACTTCCGATCTGGGGAATGGTAACTTCATTTTTTCCGTTTTTCAGATTCTGGACCACAACCTTGCTCCAGTTTCCTGATTCCGCGTGATACTGTGTGGCGATGAGATTCAGGTTCGTGTTGGCCCCCAGTTCCGCGTCATCTCTGCCCACATACACAACCAGTTCTTCTCCGGCGTGAGCACTGATGCCGAGAGGCTGCCACGCGTTCAGGCCGCCGGAAAAGCCCAGGGCGCCGTCCTTTTTCTTTGTCACGGCTGTGTCCACTTTCATTACTCTGCCGGCATTTTTATCGTTGAGAAGTTCTTTCGCGTAGGCCAGATCCGACAGCAGCAGATCCCGCTTCGGATGATAATCACCTGTCGCCTCATCCGGAGTATCTGCCCTTTTCTCCAGCTCTTCGATGGTCTTTAAGGTCACATCCTCCCGCAGCTCCAAATGCATGGTATCCGCAAACAGTCCGTCGACCTCTTTTTCCAGACTGTCATAATAATAAAACTTCATCTCTGCTATGGAGATTCTTCCGTCTGCAGGTGCCCAAGCCATGGCAAAGTTTATCTGTATCCGATTTGTCTTAAATGGCTGGGAATACTGAAATTCATAATATACTTTGCCGTTCACACTCTTCTTCTGTGTAAAATGGCCGTCTATCATTTTCTCATTGCCGTCTTCATCCCAATATTTTGTCTTGGCATATCCATATGTATACTGCTGCTTCTCATCCGGTACTACCACCAGCCTGTCCATCTCATAGCTCTGATCAAAGGTAATGACAGGAGAAGGCTTTCCGGCATTGTATCCGCCTGCATCCCAGGATGCCAGACTCCAGGAGGTGGTATAATCATTGTCTGCCACTGCTGCATCTGTCTCCGGTTTTGAGGAGGGATATTCAATGGATTTAATATGCGCAGTCAGTCCTCCGCCCTCCGTTGGTGTATTGATCAGCCTGTAATTGGAAGTGACTGCCGGATTGATATCCGTCGTCTCTCCTGCGTATATTTTTGACTTGCCGCTGGTTCCCATTTCATTTGTTCCCGTAAGGCATATCTCATAGGTTGTGCCGTCTTTTAAGTCTGTAAGCTGATATTTATTCTGTTTGATATTCTCCTTTTTTTCAAATTCTTCTGTGCCCTGCTCCCTGTAGTAGAGGGTGTAGAAATCTGTGTCCTCCATCATCTTCCAGGCGATGTCCAGTTTTCTGTATCCTCCGGAAATGTTCACATTCTCCGGAGCGTCAGGCGCCTTTGAGGGCTTGGGTACCACGGTCACCGGCTCTGAATAGGCACTGCTCCAGTCGCCGTTCACTGAACGGACCAGAACTGTGTACTCCTCATTGTTTTTCATCTTCTCTGTGCCAAAGCTTGTGATAAGGATACTGTTCTCAGCGGTTGGATATACTTTGCTCTTCCCGTCCTTTTTCACCATAACTTCATAGCCGGCTACATTTGTCTGCGCGTTCCAGGTCACTGTGAATTTCTTATCGCCCGGCTCTGTACTTATATTGTCAGGAATATTCATCACGGGGGCAGGAATCCTGTCCTCCATTCCGTTTAAAAATTCCACCCTGGAGATATCTGCCAGACTGCTTCCTCCGGCATCTGTCACCTTGATGACTACCTTCTTGATCGCAACCTGTTTTCCCAGATTGATGATTATGGTACCGTCCGGTTCCATGACCGCCTGTGCCGCTGTGAGGGCAAACATGGACACTCCGCTTATGGGAACCTCCATGGTCTGCCGCTGCTCGTTTTCATCATCGTATTCCACGGTCACGGACCCTGCCCGGATGACATTGGCGGAATCTCTCGGCGGTGTCAGAACCAACGCGCCCGCTGTTATATCGGAACGTTTTTCCAGATCAAGCTGCAGTTCCACCGGATTTTCCTCTGATATCTCCCCGCCGTCTGCAGGCTCCAGGGAAACGCTTCCCCCGTCGCCCAAAATACTCTCAATACTGCCATCCGACACCCGGGTGGACGCTCCCACATCTGCTGTGATTTCATCCATCAGATAACTTCTTGACACATAAGCTTCCGTTTTCTCAAATCCGTAGCTGTATGAAAGCCACTGCAGATCCACAAGGTCAACACTCTGATCCTGATTCAGATCATAGATACTGTCCGTACTTTCCTGATGAACTGCCAAGACCAATCCCGATTTGTCCTGCTCATCAATCACGCCGTCCCTGTTCACGTCACCGTATCCCATAACACCGGGATGTTTTTCCATATCAGAAAAATCCATTCCTGTATAGACATCCAGAAACTGCATCTTCTGCTCCATGGCCTGTATCTCCACATCCTGGTCATACGAGGCAAAGCTGTCTCCGCTTATACTGAGATGGTACTGCCCGGGTTCCAAATCTGTAAAAGATGCCTCCGCCTTTTTAGAAACGCCCTCACCCTCCTGCATGGAAAAGGATGCTGTAAGCTGCCGGCCGCCACCTGTTAAAACTGCCTGCAGTCCTCTGTTCAGCGCTTCCGGGTCACTGTATGGGAGTGTGTAAAGCAGGCTTAGATGCAGCCGGCCTTTCTGTACCACCGCTCCGGTCTCAGAAAGCAGTGCTCCTTCTCCTTTCTGCGCATCCGGATCACCTGCCATCTGTTCTCCTGCAGCCCCTTCTTTTCCGGACGCTTCCGTCTGTTCCTCTGCGGTCCCTGCTTTTCCGGACTCTTCCGTCTGTTTCTCTGCGGTCCCTGCTTTTCCGGACTCTCCCGTCTGTTCCCTTGCGGTCTCTTTTTTCCCGGATTCTCCTGCCAGTATCCCTGCAGTATCCTCTTTCCCGGATTCTCCCGACAGTATTCCTGTAGTACCTTCTTTTCCGGATTCTCCCGTCTGTTCCTCTGCAGCCTCTGCGTTCTTTGGCGCTCCCGCCTGTTCACCCTGCATTTTCATCTGGCCCTCAGGCACTTCTGCAGGTTGCTGCAGGCTCCTGTTCCTCAGCGTTTCCGCCTGCCATCCGGGCGTCTCGCTCTGCTTCCCGGCATCCATCTTCTGGCTGCTGTCCACATCCATGTATGCTGCCTGCGCACCGGATTTAAAAGACTCCACATCCTGCCCCTGAACAGCGGCAGATGCAGTAGTCCCCGGTGTCTGCAGGAGCATACCGGATACAAGAAGCCAGACGCATAACTTTTTCATTTTCAATTTTTATTCTCCTTCCCCTTTCAGGGCCAAAAAAAACGATACCCAGGGATATCGTTTTTCTTAAAGACAACAGACGGACAGAATATCCCTGTCCATCACTGTCTGCAGCCCGGCTGTCCCTCCCTTGGGACCCGTGGCTTTGCGTCACTGCCTTACGACAGTTTTGCCCCTTTATTTTTTTATATTTCCGTTTTCTGACTCTGTTCATGTATTAAACAGGATCACTATATTAAGAATATCAATTTTGACAATTTTAGTCAAGTCTTTTCATTCCATATTTTTGATTTTTTTACAGATTTCTTCCAGAAGACCGTCTCTGTTCTTTTCTGTAACTTCAATCACTTCCACGTCGGGGCGTTCTGCCACTGCCTGTGTAAACGCACCTGTATTCTTCTGCAGGACACCGATGACAAGACTCTGGGTATCCAGACAGGAGAACAATGCTTCCTGAAAGGCGGGGGCATCTGCCTCAGCCTTTCCGAGTTCATCTATCACGGCTGTTTTTTCAGGCATTTCCTTCACCTTTTTCATCACGGCTGCGCCCAGTGTCTCAAAGGTTTCCGGTATGGATATCTTCTTTCCCTTACCGGCCCGTATTAGGATCGGACTGTCATTTTCGTATTCTCCCACAGGTACCAGGCTGTGCAGGTAAAATCCCTTCTGGACACCGCCGATCTCATAGGGCAGTGTTCTGTAACCCACCGGCTCTGTTCCCAGTTCTTCCACAATACGGTTTAAAAGTGTGCTCTTGCCAGCCCCTTTTTCCCCTGTCAGGAAGATATGTTTTCTATGTGCTTCTGAGGGATGGGCCGTGAGTTTTTTCTTTCCGGCCAGCTTTTTCTCTGCCTTATGGCAGCCACACTGGCAAAAAGCCGCTGCCTTTTGGAGCATGGGACGCTTTTTTAAAGGAAATTCCGCATCCGGAAGTGTTTCCAGCAGATCTGCCAGAGCGGATATCTCTTCCACAGAGTGATAGACTCTGAACTCCCCATAGGTTTTTTTATCCCCGGCAAGTCTCCCTGCTATGGCAATCGTCTCCTCTGTCAAACGTTCCGAAACCTCCGCATCCTTATGTGCACAGATGATTCTGGGCACACAAAGTTCATACTCTCCTTCCAGTATGAGGTAATCCACAGGCAGTTTCTCATAGAAATCCCCGCTTACGTCCGCCGGAAGTAAAATATCGGTCTCTTTTTTCCCTTTTACACAGACAAGATCAGCGCCCGCCTCCCTGTGTCTCCACGTATTACTGTCAGAAGTGTCCAGGGTAAATTCGGGACAGAACACACTCTTTACGGTTCCCACCCGGTATCCCCGTTTTTTCAGTTCTTTGATGAGTCCGGTAACCGTTGTGGTCTTGCCGGACTTTCTCACACCTACGATCGTACAGATTTTCAACTGTCACCCTCCCTGCTCACTCTCTATTTCTGTTATATGTTTACACCAGCGCCTTCGGTGTGTATCCTTTGGAATCACGAGACGGTATGTCTCTCCATCCTGCGCAAGGTATACATCCCCCGCGAGGATTTCTTCACCGGAAACAAGCGTATCCCTGCCGTCCCAGCTCACAAACTCCACGAGGCTGTCCGCAGTCACACTGCCCAGTACCTCACTCACCGAAAAAGCCTGATAGGAATATTCAGCTCCGTCAGCACACTTCCCCTTGAGTTTCACAGGGGTCATGCCTTCAAACAAACCATCTTCTATCTTCATATATGCTCACCCCAGACTGCCAGCATATCCTCTATGTTATAGGAGTACACGCCATTGGAACACGGATTCTCCCCATGGGTCCCTCCGTCACCGGTCTCATGCACGCCATGATCGCTGATCAACAGGATCTCTCCCTTAAAAATCCCGGAGAGCGCTTCTATATATCCGTCTGTCTCTTTTAATTTTTCCATACACGCAGAGCTAAAGGGGCCGTCTGCATGGGCCGCATCATCAATCTCATGAAAATGGGCAAAAATAAATTCTTTTTCCTCCGAAGCCGCTTTGCACGCATCCCGGTAAATCCAATAATCGCAGCCTTTTCCCTTTGCCGCAGCATGAAGCCTGGGCAGAAGTTCTGTCTTCAAAATCCTGGTATCCCCCTCTAAAAATGCTGTATTTTCCGCACTCCTGCCGGCAAACAGGGTGGGGACCAGAACTTCCCTGTCCTTTCTGGAGTGTATCCCGTGCACATACGGCAGTTCCCCTGTTATCATGGTAGCCATAGCCGGATTCGTCACCGGCGGCTCCACAGTCCTCACAGGGAGCACGGAAAAATTACGGCTGATAAAAGGCACACTGCCATTGTCCGCCGCATTTTTGTACATACGGTAACCCAATCCGTCCAGGTAACAGACCATTACCTTTCCGTGTGTCAGTTTTTCCCTGACACGGGGCGCAAATTCCTGCAGCTTTCTGCCGTAATGAAAACAGAGCTGTTCATATTCTTCAGGCGTATTTACATTTGCAATGACCGCCTCTCCGAATCCCAGCTCCTCCAAATCCAGATACCGTGTATTGACCCGCTGAAACAAAAGTCCGGGCTTGTGCTCCCGGTTTCTGCGCATATGCTCCACAACAGGCAGAATACTTTTTGCATACACACTGCACAGCGGCTGAGGCCTGCCCTCTCTTCTGAGCACCAGGCAGTCCTCCTCACCGGTAATGTTTGACACCAGAGCCTTTAAAAATTCCCGGCTTATCATGGGCATGTCTGTGGCAAGCATCACCGCATACGGTGCATCCATCTGCTTTAATACCTGATAAATGCCCTCCAGCGGTCCGTATTCTTTTTCCTCATCCTCCACCAGTGTACAGGACAGATCCCGGTATTTTTCCCTGTCATCCACTGAGACATAGATTTCAGGGAAATCCCGGCAGGCATCTATAAGCGTATGCAGAAAGGTGTCACCGTTCCATGTAAGGGAAGCCTTGTTTTTTCCCATTCTGCTGCTCTTTCCTCCTGCCAGAATCCCTGCTGCTGTCTTCACCATATCCTAATCCTCCCCCAGATAAAGGGCATCAATGGTGCTGCCCGGCAAAAGTGCGTCCGAGCCTTTTGGAATCATGCCGATGAGATTACAGCCGCCCCAGGGGCTGACCATACCGTTTGCCTGATTCTTCCTGGTGTTTAAGCACACTCTTCCCTGATGGAATTCCAGAATACCGGGGATGATCCTTCCTCCCGGGCTTTTCTTTGGAAATCCCTCCGGCAGACATACCGGAATACTGGGCACTTTGTATTCTTTTTTACCGCACATTTTACGGAATGCGGGAAGCCCCAGCAAAAATAAAGCTGCCGCCGCTGCAGAAGGATTGCCGGAAAGGCCCAATAAAAGCCTGCCGTCCTTTACCGCTGCCAGAGTTGCCATTCCCGGCTTCATTCTCACCTGCCAGAAGAGCACCTCTGCTCCGATTCCCTCCATAGAGGAAAGGGCCAGGTCATAATCCCCCACAGATGCGCCTCCGGTTGTTATGACACAGTCCGCATCGGCCAGACACGCGGTGAGCGCATCCTTGATGGCGTCCTCATCATCTCTGACAATTCCGTAGATATCTGCTGTGATTCCCCACTGCCGCAGAAACCCCTGCAGCATGTAGGCACTGCTGTTTCTTATTTTACCGGGTTTCAGCTCCTCCGATACGGGCAGAAGCTCATCCCCTGTGCTGATGATCCTGACTCTGGGTTTTTTGAAGACTTCCACCTCTCCATACCCGAGACCTGCAAGCAGTCCCACGGACGCAGGGCTTAAATGTCCGCCCTCCTCCATGACGACCTCTCCTGTCTTTACATCTTCCCCTGCTTTTACGATGTTGCTCCCCGAAGCAATGGGTGAAAAGAAACACACTTCCTTATCAGTAAAGGAAGTGTCTTCATATTTCACCACAGCATCGGCCCCCTGAGGGATAGGCGCTCCGGTCAGTATTTTTACTGCCTCCATAGGCCCTACCGCTTTTTCGGGCGCATGTCCCGCCGGTACCTCCTCAATAATTTTTAAAGTCACCGGCGTATCATGTCCCGCATCTGCAACATCCGCAGAGCGGATGGCATAACCGTCATAGGGGGAGCGGTCAAAGGGCGGAATATTTTCTTTGGCCAGTATCCGGCAGGCCAAAATCCTGCCGTAAGCCTGATCGATCTCCACCTTTTCCTTCCCCATTCTCTCTGTATGGGAGAGAAGCAGGTCTATGCCTTCCTGTATTTCAATTCTCTTTGGATAGTTTTGTGCCATATCTGTTGTCTCCGTTATACTTGTTACGATTCAGCCAGCTAAATCGTTACAGGTATTCGCCCATTAAAAATCGCTTTGCGATGGGGCGAATACCTGCTGTCACGTTACTATTCTTATACACGGTCAGCGCGGTAAATGCGCAGACCTGGCTGAACAGTTACAAAATCATTACTTATGCTTTTTCAATTTTTATCGCACATACCTTATATTCCGGTATTCTTGCGTATTTGTCCAGTGCTGCGTTGGTCAGCCAGTTCGCGTTTCCATCCGGGAAGTGGAATGGCATCCAGGATTCGCCCTGGGAAACCTTGCGTCCTACTCTTGCGGTGGATTCAATCTGACCACGTCTGGAGGATACTTTTACCTTGTCACCGTTTTTGATTCCCAGTGCCTCGGCATCCTTGTAGTTCATCTCTATATAAGAGGTACCCTGGATTTCCATAAGTCCCGGTGTTCTTCCGGTCATGGCCCTTGTTGTATAGTGATACAGCATACGGCCGGTCATCATGATGATCGGATATTCCTCATCCGGAAGCTCTGCGGACGGAACGTACTCTGCAGGATAGAACATGGCAAGTCCTCTTGAGAATTTGCCCACATGCAGAATCGGGGTTCCCGGGTGATCCTTGGTCGGGCACGGCCACTGCAGAGTTTCACCTGCGTCAAGCCTTGCATGGCTGATGCCGCCGTAGCTTGGTGTTACGGACGCGATCTCATCCATGATCTCAGCGGAGGTCAGATGCGGCTGCGGATAGCCCATACGGTTCATCAGGTCAATGATGATATCTGTATCCAGTCTCATATCCCCGTCCAGCTTCACAGCAGGGCGTACTCTCTGCACACGGCGTTCCGTGTTGGTAAAGGTACCCTCTTTTTCCGCGTAGCTGACACCCGGAAGGATAACATCCGCATACTGTGCGGTCTCTGTCATGAACAGCTCCTGGATCACAAAGAAGTCCAGATTTTCCAGTGCTTTGATAATGTGATGGGTATCCGGGTCTGTGACAATGGGGTCTTCACCGTAAATGTACAGGCCTTTTACCTTGCCTTCGATAGCTGCCGGGAATACTTCTGTGGAGTGCAGACCATTGTTGGGATTCAGCTTCACGCCCCAGGCTTTCTCGAATTTCTCACGTACTTCCGGATTCTCCACTTTCTGGTATCCCGGGTAATCCTTCGGGCCGGCACCCATATCACAGGCACCCTGTACGTTGTTCTGTCCGCGGATCGGGTTAACGCCGCAGCCCTCGCGTCCCAGCTTGCCTACCAGCAGAGCCATATTGGACATGGACATAACGCCCTCTGTACCGGTGGAATGCTCGGTAACGCCCAGACAGTAGATGATTGGCGCTTTGTCTGCTTTTGCATACATGATGGCAGCTTTTCTCAAATCATCCGGGTCAATGTGGCAGATCTCCGCAACTTTTTCCGGTGTGTAATCTTTTACGATTTCTTTGATCTTCTCATAGCCTTCGGTTCTCTCTTCGATGAACTTCATATCCTGAAGTCCTTCTTCAATGATCACATGCATAATGCCGTTGGCAAACGCAACGTTGGTACCCGGTCTTAATTTCAGATGAATGTCTGCTTTCTTGGACAGATCTATATCACGTGGGTCAACCACGATCAGTTTGCAGCCTCTCTGTACCGCCTGGCGGATCTGCATGCCAATAACAGGATGCGCTTCCTCCGGGTTGGAGCCTACCATCATGATCAGGTCCGGTTTTTGGGTGATGTCTGCAATGGGGTTGGTCATAGCGCCTGAACCAAGGGTCATGGCAAGACCTGCAACGGATGCGGAATGGCATACACGTGCACAGTTATCTGTATTATTGGTTCCAAAGCAGGTTCTCACCATCTTCTGAACCATGTAAATGTCCTCATTCGGGGAACGGGAACATGCAAAACCTGCCAGGGATTCAGAACCATACTGTTTCTTGATCTCCATAAATTTGGAAGCCACCAGATCCAGTGCCTCGTCCCAGCTTGCGCGCTCAAATTCACCGGTCTCTTTGTTCTTGATGAGCGGATATTTCACCCTGTCTGCAGAGTGTACAAAATCAAAGGAACCGCTGCGTCCTTTTACACAGAGCAGATTTTTGTTGGCCGGACCGTTGGCCGGCTCCACATCCACGATCTTATTGTCTTTGACTACCAGATAGAACTGGCATCCGGTACCACAGTGCGGACAGGTAGTCAGGACTTTCTTGTCGATCTGCCACGGACGGAAGGATTTTCTTCTCTTGGAGGAAAGTGCTCCGGTAGGACATGCCTCCACACAGTTTCCGCAGGACTCACAGGTACTCTTTCTGATAGGCACGCCGAAAGGTGTTCCGACGGAGGACTCAAATCCTCTCTCCATGGTGTCAATGGCACCGCGGCCTACCACCTTATTACAAGTATTCACGCATCTGTGGCAGAGAATACACAGGTTCGGATCATAGGTAAAGAACGGGTTGGAGTCATCCACCGGGAACTCGGTCATCTCGCCCTCGTATGTGGTTCTCTCCACGCCGTATTCCACGCAGTAGTCCTGCAGCTTACATCTGCCGTTCTGTGCACAGGAGAAGCAGTCTGTCTTGTGATTGGACAAAAGCAGGTTCAGGATGGTCTTTCTGGCATCCACTACCTTCTCGCTCATGGTCTCAATCACATCGCCCTCGCTTACATGGCAGGAACATGCGGTATCCATTTTCTTTCTTCCCCTGTTTTCGATCTCCACCATACACATACGGCAGGAGCCATCCGGAAGCAGGTCTTTGATATAACATAATGTAGGGATTTTCACACCGGCTTTCTCTGCAGCCTGTAAGATGGTAGTCCCCTTCTCAACTTCTACAGGAATTCCGTCTATCGTAACATGAATCATTCTCTCTCCTCCTATCTTACCTCGATTGCATCGAAACTGCAGTTTTCTATACATGCGCCGCATTTGATACATTTTGCGGTATCGATGGTATGCGGTTCTTTCTTCTCACCGGTAATAGCACCAACCGGACAATTTCTTGCACACTTGGTACATCCCTTACATTTTTCCGGATTGATATAATAGTTCCGAAGCGCTGTACAGGTATGGGAAGCACATTTCTTATCCACGATATGCTCCATATATTCATCACGGAACATACGGATGGTGCTCAGTACAGGAAGCGGTGCACTCTTTCCGAGGCCGCACAGAGACAGATCTTTTACACTCTTTGCGATCTCCTCCAATTTGTCAAGGTCTTCCACTTCCCCTTTGCCCGCTACGATCTTCTCAAGGATTTCCAGCATTCTCTTGGTACCGATACGGCAGGGAACACATTTTCCGCAGGATTCTCTCTGGGTAAAACTCATGAAAAATCTTGCCACTTCCACCATACAGGTGTCCGTATTCATAACAACAAGTCCGCCGGAGCCTACAATGGCACCGAACTTCTTAACAGAATCAAAATCAAGAGGCTCATCCAGATGCTGGGTAGTCAGACATCCGCCGGACGGTCCGCCGATCTGTACAGCCTTAAATTCAGAACCTTCCTGAAGACCGCCGCCGATCTCATAAATGATCTCACGCAGGGTAGTTCCCATGGGAACTTCGATCAGGCCTGTATTTTCAATGGAGCCTGTCAGGGAGAAGGTCTTGGTACCCGGGCTTCCCTCTGTTCCGATGGTACGGAACCACTCATGGCCTTTCAGGATGATCTTCGGAACATTGGCATATGTCTCCACATTGTTCAGAACCGTGGGTTTTGCCCACAGACCATGGTCAACGGTTCTCGGCGGTTTGGTACGCGGGAATCCTCTGTTGCCCTCAATGGAGGCTGTCAGAGCAGAACCCTCGCCGCAGACAAAGGCACCGGCGCCTCTGTTAATATGCATATGGAACGCAAATCCTGTTCCCAGGATGTCATCTCCCAGAAGATTTCTCTCCTCCATAACTGCAATGGCGTGTTTCAGCCTTGCCACAGAGTTGGGGTACTCGGCACGCACATAGATATATCCCTCAGAGGAACCTACCGCGTATCCGGCGATCATCATACCCTCAATGAGCTTGAAGGGGTCACCTTCCATAACGGAGCCGTCCATGAATGCTCCCGGATCACCCTCGTCACCGTTGCAGACTACATAGCGCTCTTTTTCTTCCTGGGCAGCAACCTGTTTCCATTTCCTTCCGGTGGGGAATCCGCCGCCGCCTCTGCCGCGCAGGCCGGACTGGTCCACTTCCTCCACAACATCCTCGGGCTTCATGTCAAACAGCACTTTTTCCAGGGCTTTGAATCCGCCCGCTGCAATATATTCATCAATGGATTCCGCGTCAAATCTGCCGCAGTTTTCCAGAACCACACGTGTCTGTTTTGCAATGAACGGAATCTCATCCGGCTGTACATAGGTGTTCTCCGCTTTCTTGTAGAGCAGTCTGTCCACAAGGCCGTCACCCATAACCGTATTGTCAAAGATTTCCTGACAGTCATCCGGCTGAACCTTTATGTACTGCACCACTTTGTCACCCTTCTGGATACGCACCAGAGGACCGAATTCACAGAAGCCCTGGCAGCCTGTCCTTTTGACACCCACATGTTCTTTCTCGTCATGGGGAGCAAATTCAATGGTGACATTGGGGGTGTTCCCCACGATTTCCATCATCTTCTGATAGATTTTCTCGGAACCTGTGGCAATACATCCTGTACCGGAACAGACAAGGATCCTGCATCCGTAAGACTGCAGCTCCTCTACCGCCGCTTCCCTGCACTTGTCGAGTTCTGCTTTGTTTGAAATCATCATGCGCCTTCACCTCTCAATTCCTGCACTAACGCAACTACTTTTTCCGGTGACATCTTGGGATGCACTTCCTCATTGACCATCAGCGTGGGAGCCAGGCCGCATGCACCCAGACAGGATACGGTTTCCACAGTAAAGATCATATCATCGGTGGTGTGTTTCTTCTTGCTCAGTCCCAGCTCTTTGTAGAGTGCCTCCAGGATCGGCATGGATTTCCTCACATGACATGCCGTGCCGTCACAGACTTTAATGACATATTTTCCCTTTGGCTCAAAAGAGAAATTCTCATAAAAAGTTGCAACGCTGTAAGCTTTTGCCTCTGTCACCCCGATCTGCTGTGCAGTGTAAGTGAGCAGTTCCCCCGGCAGATAGCGGTATTCACCCTGAATGTCCTGCATGATCGGAATCAGGGATGACGGTTTCTTTCCGTACCGCCCAATGATTTCATCTGCCTTTTCGTAGTAAGATTGGTCTAACATATATTACCCTCCTATATATAATATATTACCTCTGATGCCTTGAAAGGCGGCCTGCACATTTTGTTCAGATGCAGAACCTTCCTTATCCGGTTCAACCTGGCAAGGTATCAAATGACTACCATATTTTCATCTTCACTTTTTTCCCCGCCTTCTCCAGACAATCTTTTAAATGGTAGGTAAGACGCAGTTTTTCTCCCGCGTCTATGTGAAGTTCTGTGTTCGCCGGGTTTCTGGCATTCCCGAAAAATATGCGGATGTCTGTGGAGTTTTCAAAGAGCTCCTCCAGAAGCCTTGCGGCTGCATCCTTTTTCCTGCCGAAACCAAGCACTGCCAGTCCGTCTTTTAAATAGCGGTTGGCATATATATTCAAACGCCGGATGGTCAGAAGGCCCTCCGTGACCAGATCCACACCTTTCAGGGCAGACATGGCCGGCACCTCATCACATCTGGTGTCATCAAGCGATACTAATTCCTCACCCAGATGGTCTGCCACGAACTTAGCTGTGGTTCCGCCGCACACAATGTGCTTTCCGGGTGATGCAAAAAACAGTTTTAAAAATGCCTCATCTTTTTCCATCTGGCTGGGCGGCCCGATCATGAGATTCGTAACTGCCCTCTCACATAATTTAATCACCAGAACCGTGATATCATCATCTGTCTCATCTAAATTCAGGTCTACACAGGCACTGGCGATATGGGCTGCCAGCTGCTGGGCTGACATCTCTTTTTTGTATTTTTGTTCGCAGAAGCGGACTACATCCTCCCGCCCCCATCCTCCGTTGGTGGTCTTTCCCATACCGGCATTGGTAACGCCGTCTGACATGAGGATGAGCACGTCGTCTTTTTGCAGGGTAAGCTCTGCCTCCCGGATTTCCTTCTCCTTGATGCTGTGTGAGGTCTCCGGATATTCCACAGACCTTCCATCCCTCAGAAGAATGGCACCCGGATTATCATACTGGGCCAGATAGGCCTGTCTGCCGCTTATCTTCAGGGCAGTAAAGGTGGAGTAGGCCATGTTCCGCACGCGGCACACGGGAAGTGTCTTGGCAATGGCCTCCACGGCATCGTCCAGAGGAAGCTTTTTTATCATCATGGTACAGAGCATTTTTGCTGTGAGCGTTGCCAGAATGTTGGCTTTTACCCCGCTGCCGAGGCCGTCCGAGAGAACCAGTACCGTGTCGGAACCCCGTTCCTCTGTAATGTAAAAGTCTCCGCAGAGGGATTCTTTCTTTTTATTCAGACTGACATGTCCGAAATCCGCAAAGAGGTTGTCAAAATGTATCTTCATAGCCATCCCTCCGGATTGTCAGTCCCGGACTTTTCCTGTTCTGTGAGGATGGTCTCCTTCAGCTTCTCCACAGCCACCTTTGTGTCGGCTGCCGTCTCACCTAAAAGCTCTGCGATCTGATGAACGATGCTAAGCTGTTCATCCGCCAGCTTATCCGCCATCTGTGCCGCCATGATCCTGGTACGGCGCACCTCCTGCTGCTGTGCCACCTCTTTTGTGACATTTTTCATAATGCAGATGATCAGTCCGTTACTCTTATCATACGTGAGAACACGCTCCAGATAGACCTTGTATTCCTCCACAAAAATCTTGTCCTGGGTAAATCCCTTACCGAATGCCAGCATATTTACAAAGGCGTAATCATCCATAAGCTTTGACACCGGCTGGCCGATAATGGCCTTTTTCCTTCGGATATCGAATAAATCCATGGCCGCCCTGTTGAGCTGCACCACTTCCAGATCTGTATTCACTGTCACCAGCATACCCGGCATGGAATTGATGATCTTGTTGGCATAGCTGGCCTCACGCTCCCGCATATAGGGAATGCACATGGAAATCTCCGCCTTGTTCTGGAAAATAGCGATGGCCTTCTCCCTGCAGGTGTTATATCCGCAGGCACCGCAGTTTAATTCCTTCTGGTGGGTGGCCTTTCCCATCTTTTTCAGGATTTCCTGAAGCTCAGCCTCTGTGGGCTTTGGATGGCTGACCTCTTTTTCAATAAATTCCCGCTCCAGGTTCATACCTGCAGGGAGATTGAAATCTGCTTCATCATCGGGACAAAACGGGTCTTTCATGGAAGCTTTCATCACATCCATGGAACCTTTCAATCTGCGTATCTTATCCTTCTGGAAAGAGGGGCCTCCGATACAGCCGCCCTCGCAGATATTCAGCTCCAGAAAGCATTTATGTATCTTTCCCTCCCGCAGTTCCTCCAGAATCTGCATACAATTTTCCACACCATCAATGCTCAGATATGTATAATCTTCATTTTTTCTGATAATCCGTGTGATGCCGCCGCTCATGGCACGCATTCTGGAGAGCATAGGCTCCGGTTCCTCCTGATCTGCGTCAACCGTGATACTGTTTTCCTCCATCCAGGCATCCAGTTCCTCGAAGGTTATGACATAGGCGGAATAATTGTTTTTCTCGGAGATTTCCGCAACGGGCGAGATGCACGGGCTTATATATACCGGAATGCAGTCCCTGTTTTTCTCTTTCAGATATTTGGCATGGGTCTGCATGGGGGATAACACCGGAAGCAGGTATTTTGCCAGCTCGGGATATTTGCTGCGCACAAGACGCACAACTGCGGGGCATACAGAGGTGATCATCACATCCATCTGCCCTTCCTGCAGAATCCGTTCATATTCTCTTCGCACCAGATACGTGCCTTCCGCAGCTTCTCTGGCATCCGTAAATCCCAGTTTCCGCAGTGACTCCCTGAGCACCGGAAAACTGCCCGGCCCGTATTTTGCAGTATAGGCTGGATTCACACTTGCCACAAGCTGATATCCCTCCGCGATCATCCGCTTCAAACTGGGCACATCGTTCTTCTCCGCTTTTGCGTGCTGGGGACAGATGATCGTGCACTTCTCACAGAGGATACAGTCATCCTGCATGATCTGCGCCTGATGGTCCCTGATCCGGATGGCCTTCACCGGACAATGGCGGACACATTTATAACAATTTTTACAGTCTACCGGTTTAAATTTGAGAATCCACATAGTTTCCTTTTCCGTCATTCCGCACTGTATTGTGCAGATTCGTCAATATTGCTTAGAATTACCTATTCCATTATACATGAATCATCGGATTTATACAATATTCATTCCACAATTTTTCTTTTTATTTGTAATTTTCCTACAATAAATGCTGTTCTATCCTGCACACTGTATATTTGTAGCTGCTCTGACTCTACATAATATACATAGAAAAACGCCCTCTCTGCAGCCGCTTGGGGCTTCACGAAGAGGACGCTGTACGCATCAGAACATCATTTTCAATACTTCCATAATACCGGTCAGTCCAAGGCTGTATAAAAGGATGGAGCCCGGTTTTCCCAAAAGGATGATGGCTGTGAATTTCTTCAGAGTCATTTTTGTTAAGCCCGCAATGTAGCACAGCAGGTCATCCGGTGCCACAGGGAGAAAGATCGCCACTGCAAATGCCTTGTCAAATCCGTTTCCCTTGCTCAGCCATCCGATGTATTTGTCGTAATTCTTCTCCCCAATGATATTCCGCACAAAAGGTCTGCCGTACTGTTTTGAGAGAAGAAATGCCAGTATGGAACCAATGCTGATTCCAATGTAATTATATACAAATCCCCACACAGGGCCGAAGATCAGCACCCCGCCCAGGCACCCTATGGCACCCGGAAGAATGGGAATCACTACCTGTACGATCTGAATCAGAACAAACAGGGCAGGAGCCCACACACCGCAGTTGTGAAGGAAAAGTTCCAGAGCATCCCTGGATACAAAGATCCGGTTCTGCACCCCATAGAAAATGAAAAATCCCATTCCGATCAGTCCCGCGATGGTGCACAGGTTCATGAGAACTGCTGTTCTTTTTGTCTCCATACGTTTCCTCCTCTCCGGCGGGCAGGGACGGTACGTTTTCCCTCTGCCGCTGTCTTCTCATAAAACTCTTTCCACATCTGCCCCACATGCTCCCTGCTGTAAAATTCATGTCCCGCAAAAGAGGCGTGGGCACTTCTCTGGTAAAAATCAGGATCTTCCCTGAGCTGTTTTAAGGTACTTACAAATGCATCCATACCGTCTCCCCTGAGCGCGTAATCAAAAAGGATCGGGTCATATATAGGCAGGTTCCGTACCAGGACCGGTACTGCGCAGTTCATGGATTCCAATATGGTCATGGGGAACAGTTCCTCATAGGAGGGAAGGAACATCACATCAGCCATGTTGTAGATCTCATTCATTTTCTCCCTGTCCACGATTCCCAAAAACCGTACGTTCGGGGGAAGGTGCTTCATCATTTTCCTGATCTCCTCGTAGCCGTCGGATATCCTTCCAAAGGAAAATCCGCCTGCCCAGACAAACATGCAGTCCGGCATTCTTTTCGCTGCCTCCACAAAATCAACCACACCTTTTCGTTTCTGGAGCTGGCCTACACACAGAACGGTAAATGCGTCTTTGCTGATACGGTATTCCCTGCGGATACGCGCCCTCTCCTCACGGGGAAGGGGATAAAAATCCTCCTCTGACACTACGTTTGGAATATAGGTCACCCGTTCTTTTGGAATCCCGTAGTGTGCCAGACGCTCAATAAAATACGGATTGACTGTCACCAGCTTATCCATTCTTTTATAGAAGGAGAGCATATAGCGGTAGAAAATCTTCTTCATAAACCGGGGAAGATGGATGCTGTTCTCTACCGTCTCCGGAAGAAAATGTACATATCCCACGGTCTTTCCCTGTCTTTTTCTGTGTCCTATCCCCAGGTAAAATTCCGGGTTGATGGAATGGTAGTGGGTGATCTCACAGGATTCTTTTGCATTGTTCAGCACCTCAAACTGTCCCTTCAGAACCTGCGCCGCCAGCGCTACCTGCTCATCGTGAGCGGAAAGAACGCCCTGTCCTTTTACCATATCTGCCTTTGACATCATATTTATTTTCATCATATTAAGAAGCCCTCCTCATCATACGTTTCATAATCGCCCGTCCCCAGGCAGCCCGCTCTGTATCTGTGTATACGGAAACCTGCTCTTTCTCCCGGCAGGCGGTGCGGTAAGCACGTTCCACCATGGTACAGAAGTTCCAGGTTGAAAATTCTTCCGCCATCTCTCTTGCCATTGCCCCCATTGCCTGTCTTCTCTCCTCATTTTCCAGAAGATAGGTAAGGTGCATGCGGAAATACTCATACGTCTCATACTGGAAGCCGTTGCAGCCGTCTGCTATGACACCCTCCAGACATGCATCCTTTCTGCACAGGGCAGGGACACCGCTTGCCAGTGCCTCAATGTAAGTGATTCCCTGTGTCTCACTGTTGGATGCACACACAAAAATATCTCCCATCTGATAGCAGGCCCACACTTCATCCGGAGCCACCATTCCGGTAAAACAGACATTTTTGTCGATTCCCAGACTTTTTGAAAGGTTTTCCAGGTTCTCCCTGTCCGGCCCGTCACCTGCGATCAGAAGTGTCAGGTGCTCGGTACCCTCCTCCGAAAGTCTTGCGAAATACTCCATGATCTCTTCCAGGTTTTTCTCTTTTGCCAGCCTTCCCACGCTGACCAGAACTTTATTCTCTTTCGGAATCCCAAGAGCTTCTTTTCTCTGCTCTTTTTCCTCCTGTGTCAGTGTTCTTCTGAACTTTCCAAGGTCAATGCCGCTTGGGATCACGTCCACTTCGGGCTTAACTTGATAGGTGGAAAGAATGTCTCTTACTTTCCCTGTCGGTGCGATGACCCGGTCTGTTTTGTTCAGAATGGTTCTGGAAAATTCGGCCACTGCCTTTTTGCCTGCTTTGCGGCCCGCTGTATATCTGCCCAGCATGCCCGGAAGATAATGCATATAATCTTCATATATGGTGTGGTAGGTGTGAAGAAGCGGGCATCCGCACTTCTTACTGATTTTAACCGCGTATTGAAAAGTCATAAATTCGCATTGTGAATGCACCACGTCCGGCTCCCAGTCGATTAGTTCCCCTATAAAGGGATTGCCATAGGGAAGAACCGCTCTCGCATTGGGATAAATACTTCCCAGATCCATGGATTTCACATAATAAACTTCGTTATCTCTATAGGAAGCTCCGGTCTCGGAAAGTGTCAGCACTCTCACCTCATGGCCGCGCTCTTCTAATTCTCTCTTCAGATTGAGAACAGAGGTGACTACTCCGTTGACAATGGGTTTGTACCAGTCTGTAGTAATTAATATCTTCATCAAAAGTCCCCCTTTGTTTTCTCCTTGTCTTAGGTTGACTTTATCTTAACCGGAAGACTTAAAGAAATGGTCGGCGGATTTTTAAAAAATTTCTAAAGAAAGTTGTAAGAATTACTTCCATTTCTAAAAACTATATGCTATAATAACATCGTTGTAAATCCTGAGGGGCATTAGCGCAGCTGGGAGCGCGCCACAATGGCATTGTGGAGGTCACGGGTTCGAATCCCGTATGCTCCATTTAAAACAATAAATTAAGTAAATCCGAACTCAATGAGTTCGGATTTTGTATATTATACGACATTTAGACATAAAGGAGTTATCACATGCAGGAAAAAACATTTCGTCCGTCCCGCTGGCAGCTTCTGCCTCCCGTACTTTCGGGGTCTGCCCTGAAAATCCTTGCCATAGTCACCATGCTGATCGACCACATCGGTGCCGTCATTCTGGAAAACGGATTTATCCACGCTTATCAGATGAACCTGCCCCAGGCTCTGTCCTACGAAAATACGCTTCTCATATGGAAGATTGACTGGGTTCTCAGAAAAATAGGGCGTATTGCTTTTCCCATATTCTGTTTCCTGCTTGTAGAGGGTTTTATCCACACTTCAAACAGAAAAAAATATGCGCTGCGGCTCGCTCTGTTTGCTCTTCTCTCGGAAATACCTTTCGATTTGTGCTTTAGAGGCAAATTCCTGGAATTTTCTTACCAGAATGTCATGATCACACTCCTCGTCGGTTTTCTTGCGATCACGGCAATGGACGAAGCCCGAAAAAGAGTGCCTGCACTGGCCCTTGTGGCTGCCGCTGCCGGTCTGCTCCTCGGATATCTCTTAAAAACGGATTACAGTTACAGAGGCGTCATACTGATCATCCTTCTATATCTGTTTCAGAGTTATCCCCTGGAAAAGACCATTGCGGGCTGTCTCTCTCTTCTGTGGGAACCGCCTGCCTGCTTCGCCTTTATTCCCATCAACATGTATAACGGACAGAGAGGCCGGAAGATCAAATACTTTTTCTATTTCTTTTATCCGGTGCATCTTTTCCTGCTGTTTCTCATCCGCTATGCCCTTCTAAAATGCTGATTTCAGCCTATGCAGCATAAAAAACACTTACACTACATGAAACAGGGAGACTGCATCCAGGCAGGAGAAATAGAAACGCCTTTCTGCAGTCTCCCGGAACTGGAGATACATATGACCGGAAAAACACATCTGTCCGTAGGTACAGCCGCCGCTGTCTGCGTGACGCAGCCGCAAAACTTAAGCAGCTTATTATTATGCCTTGGCACAGCCGCCATCGGCTCCGTGATCAGCGATATTGATGTCACCACCTCGGAATCCCGGGATGAACTGAATAAAATCACTGTCATCACTGTACTTGTCATAGCCGCCCTGGCCTTTGCAGAATGGAAATGGAATGTGGGAATCCGATACCGTTTCCAAAAAGAGAGCAGCATTTACAGACTTACCGTAAGTTTTCTTATCTTCCTGGGTGTATGCACCTTTGGAAAAAACCAGCCCCACAGGTCCTTCATGCATTCTCTGCCCGCACTTGTCATTTTAAGCGGCATAGTATACGGAATCTTTCCGGATATCACACCGTATTTTTCTGCTGCCATGCTCTCACACATGCTTATCGACATGCTCAATTACAAAAATGTCCGGATATTATACCCTCTTAAATTCGGTATCAGCCTGGATCTGTGCCATGCGGACGGCCTGGTGAGCAAAGCCTTGTTTCATGCAGGTATGGCAGTTTTAACCATTATGGTACTGTTTCTCTTATACCGGATGTATTTTCATTAAAATATATCCGCAGACGCAAAAAGAGCTGACCCACTCCGATCCGGTCAGCTCTTTTCTATTAATCATAACCATTCAGCGCGCTAAAACGCACAGCCCCGGCTGAATTGTTACACTCAATCTTCTGTTTTCTCTACCACTTCATTCTTATTCTTATAAATACTTTTCGCCGGAACCACTCCGCGCACGGAGGACAGCGGGTAAATGTTGCTGTGGCTTCCAATCACGGTTCCCGGATTCAGCACGGAACCGCATCCTACTTCCACTTCATCGCCCAGCATAGCGCCGAATTTTTTCAGTCCTGTCTCTATATTTCCGGAAGCACCTTTTACAACCACCAGTTTTTTATCAGATTTTACATTGGAGGTAATGGAGCCGGCTCCCATATGGGACTTGTATCCCAGAATGGAATCGCCTACATAATTATAGTGGGGAACCTGTACTTTGTTAAACAGGATCACGTTTTTCAGTTCTGTGGAATTTCCTACCACAGCACCTTCCCCAACCAGTGCATTGCCGCGGATAAACGCACAGTGGCGCACCTCGGCGTCCTTACCGATAATGGCCGGGCCGTTGATGAATGCAGTGGGGGCTACCTTTGCGGATTTGGCGATCCAAACATTCTCTCCCCTCTTCTCGTACTCCTCCTCAGACAGTGTGCTGCCCAGTTTTACAATAAATTCGCTGATAAGAGGGAGCACTTCCCAGGGATATGTCCTGCTTTCCAGAAGCTCTTTTGCCATTGTCTGATCTAAATCGCTGTATAATTCACTGATTTTAAGCTGTTCCATTTGCTTTACCTCTTTCCGCCGGCTTTTCCGGCTTTTTTATAGTATACGGCCGCCGCGTCAAAAAACTGCTTCAGGGCCAGTTGATTTCTAAGTCCCAGTACGCCCTGGGTTCTGCTTCTCACAAAATTCTCCAGCTTTGCCATGTATTCCTCCGGAGTGATCTCCCCCTCCGCCACATAGGTAAGGCCCTTCTCCCAGCTTGCGGTCAGCTCAGGATTTAAAAGAGAGCGGATGGATGCGTTGACCACATCAAAGATCATTTCGCCCAGCAAAGTGGGGGTGATGACCTGGGTCTTCTTATTTAATGCCAGGTACTTGATGGTCATGAGTTTTTTCAGGATCTCCGCCCTGGTGGCACTGGTGCCGATGCCGCTTCCCTTTATCTGCGCCCGCAGCTCCTCGTCCTCTATGAGCTGTCCCGCATTTTCCATAGCCAGGATCATAGAACCGGAAGTATAGCGTTTCGGCGGGGAGGTCTCCCCCTCTTTGATCTGGAAACCTGTGATATCCAGTTCACTGCCTTTTTTGATGGTCTGCAGGATTTCCAGAAAGCCGGTATCCTCTGTCTGTTCCCCATCCTCCTGGGGACTCTCATCCTTCTTTTTTGCGAAAGAGTTCTGCACCACTTTCAGATATCCCTCTGAAACCAGTATTTTAAAGGAGGAAAACAGTCTCTCCTTCTCAATGACAGACACGATACTCACCTTCTGATACACAGCAGGCGGATAAAAAATGCTTAAAAACCTGCGCACCACTGTCTCATAGACCTTTGCCGCCTGGGGGTGGAGGCTGCCCAGAGCACCCATACCCTGTCCTGTGGGGACAATGGCGTAATGGTCTGTGATCTGTTTGTCATTGACATATCTTGTCTTCTCCAGATTTTTGTAGCTGCCCTTTTCCAGTATCTCTTCCGCAAAGGGTTTTCCGTGCACATAGCCCCGAAGGCCGCTGATGTTCTTATGTATTTCTTTTGCCACCGCAGTGGAGAGCACACGGGCATCGGTCCTTGGATAGGTGACCATTTTTTTCTCATACAGTTCCTGGACAATCTTCAGGGTCTCATCCGGGCTGATCTTAAACATGCGGGAGCAGTCATTCTGAAGCTCTGCCAGATTATAGAGAAGAGGAGGATTTTTATTCTCCTTTTTCTTCTCAATCTTTTCCACCACAGCCTTGTACGGCGGATTGGAGGATAGAATGGCTTTTAACTCCTCCGCGTGTTTTTTCTCCTTGAATCCGTTCTCCTTATAGAGAAAAGGAGACTGGAAATACCGGCTGCCCTCCATGGCGCGCCACTCCCCGTCAAAGGGGTGTCGGCCTGCCGAGAAGCTGCCCAGTACACGGTAAAACGGGGTTTTTACAAATTCCCGGATCTCCCGCTCCCTGCGCACCACCATGCCCAGCACGCAGGTCATGACACGGCCCACGGATATGGCCTGGTATTTGCTGCCCAGGTAATTGGACACTGCATTTCCATATTTTAAAGAAAGAAGCCGGGAGAAATTAATACCCATGAGATAATCTTCCTTGGCCCGCAGATACGCGGACGCGGATAAATTGTCATAGGCAGTGATATCCTTTGCCTCCCGGATTCCCCTCAATATCTCTTCCTCTGTCTGGGAATCGATCCACACTCTCTTCTGTTCCTTGTCTTTCACCCCTGCCATCATGGCGACCAGGCGGTAGATATACTCTCCCTCCCGTCCGGAGTCGGTACAGACATAGATGGTGGAAACATCTTCCCGGTTTAAAAGTCCGCTCACGATCTGAAACTGTTTGGATACGGACGGTATGACCTCGTATTTGAATTCTTCAGGCAGAAAAGGCAGGGTCTCCAGACTCCATTTCTTAAATTTTATGTCGTATTTTTCCGGGTAGCTCATGGTGACCAGATGGCCTACACACCAGGTGACAATGGTATTCTCAGATTCCAGATACCCGTCATGCCGGGATGTCTGGACCTTGAGAGCCTTGGCAAATTCCTGTGCCACGCTGGGCTTTTCTGCGATAAATAAAGATTTACTCATAAAAGCTCCTCTTCCATGCAATCAGACCGGAGGGAGCTCCCCGGTCTGACTTTAAGTTTTATTTTTTTGTGATAAATCCTTTGGCTTTCAGTGTCTCTGCGCAAAGGACAGCACCGCCGGCAGCGCCGCGCACGGTGTTATGGGAAAGGCCGATGAACTTGTAATCATATACACTGTCCTCTCTCAGACGTCCCACTGTCACGCCCATTCCCTTTTCGTAATCAACATCCAGGGTAACCTGCGGACGATTGTCTTCTTCCATATAACGGATGAACTGCTTCGGAGCGCTTGGCAGGTCTAATTCCTGGGGAATGCCCTTGAAGTTCACCATTTTTTCGATGAGCTGTTCTTTGGTCGGATTCTTTCTGAACTTTACAAATACGGCTGCTGTATGTCCGTTCAATACCGGAACACGCACGCACTGTGTGGTGATGACAGGTTCTGCTGCCTTTTCAATCACGCCGTCTTTGATCTCACCCCAGAGACGAAGGGGTTCCTGCTCGCTTTTTTCTTCCTCTCCGCCGATGAAGGGGATTACATTGCCTACCATTTCCGGCCAGTCTTTGAAGGTCTTGCCTGCTCCGGAGATTGCCTGATAAGTGGTTGCCACTACCTCGTATGGCTCAAACTCTCTCCATGCTGTGAGCACCGGTGCGTAGCTCTGAATGGAACAGTTGGGTTTTACGGCGATGAAGCCTCTTGTGGTTCCCAGACGTTTTTTCTGGAATTCGATCACATCAAAGTGCTCCGGATTGATTTCCGGCACTACCATAGGTACATCCGGAGTCCAGCGGTGTGCGCTGTTGTTGGACACAACCGGTGTCTCTGTCTTAGCGTAATCTTCTTCAATGGCTTTGATCTCCTCTTTGCTCATATCCACGGCAGAGAATACAAAGTCAACAGTGGATGCCACTTTCTCTACCTCAGATACATTCATGACTTCCAGCTTTTTCACAGCCTCCGGCATGGGAGTGTCCATTTTCCAGCGTCCGCCCACGGCTTCCTCATATGTCCTGCCTGCGCTTCTTGCGCTGGCTGCCACAGTAACCACCTCAAACCAGGGATGGTTCTCAAGCAGAGAGATGAATCTCTGGCCTACCATTCCTGTTGCACCTAATATACCAACTCTTAATTTCTCACTCATACGGCAATTCTCCTCGTCTATGTATTCTGTGCCCACTTTTGTTTTCCCTGTGCGCACATTTGTTTTTCCTAAACAATACTATAACAAATCCGGGAAAAAAGCAAGTATTTTTTAGTTTTCTTCCAGATATTTTTTGTGCAGTGCCAAAACCTGCTTCATGGCTGCCTCGCCGGGAGCACCGATGGTATTTCTCTTCTCCACGCAGTTTTTCATGCTGATGGCCTCATAGATATCCTCCTTGAATACAGGGCTGATCTCCTGATATTCTTCCAGGCTCATCTCGTCCAGAGAGATGTTTTTCTCTATGCAGGCAAGCACCAGACGTCCCACAATGCCGTGTGCGTCCCGAAAGGGCACACCGTTGTTCACCAGATAGTCTGCCGCGTCTGTGGCGTTGGTAAAGCCGTTCTTGGCGCTCTTTTCCATATTTTCTCTATTGAAGGACATGGTGGCGATCATACCGTTAAACAGAGCGATACAGCCCTTTACCGTGTCAATGGCATCAAAGGTAAACTCCTTATCCTCCTGCATATCTTTATTATACGCCAGAGGAATGCCTTTCATGGTCGTCAGAATGGACATGAGGGCGCCGTAGACACGTCCTGTCTTTCCGCGCACCAGCTCCGCAATATCCGGATTTTTCTTCTGGGGCATAATGCTGCTGCCTGTGCTGTAGCCGTCATCGATCTCCACAAAACGGTACTCATTGGAATTCCAGAGAATGATCTCCTCACAGAAACGGCTCAGATGCATCATTATGGTGGAAAGGCCTGACAGAAGCTCGATCAGATAATCCCTGTCCGCCACAGAATCCATACTGTTCAAGGTAGGCCCGTCAAATCCCAGTGCCTCTGCCGTAAATTCCCGGTCAAGAGGATACGTGGTTCCCGCCAGTGCTCCGCTGCCTAAAGGACAGAGGTTCAGACGCTTACCCGTGTCTGCCATACGGCTTCTGTCACGTTTGAACATCTCAAAATACGCGCCGAAGTGATGTGCCAGTGTCACCGGCTGCGCCTTCTGCAGGTGCGTGAATCCGGGCATGTAAGTATGTACATTTTCATCCATGATCCTGTAAATGGATTCCAGCAGTTCTTTTAAAAGGATATCGATCTCCCCGATCTCATCCCTTACGTACATTTTCATATCAAGAGCTACCTGGTCATTGCGGCTTCTGCCTGTGTGCAGTTTCTTGCCCACATCCCCGCAGCGGTCGATCAGGTTAGCCTCCACAAAGCTGTGGATGTCCTCATATTCAGGGGAAAAGGCAAGTGCTCCGCTCTCTATATCTGTCAGAATGCCCTTCAATCCTGCCAGGATCGTCTCCTTCTCCTCCTCTGTGATTATGCCCTGCTTTGCAAGCATAGAAGCATGTGCCATGCTTCCTGTGATATCCTGTTTGTAGAGCTTGTTGTCAAAGCTCAATGACGCGTTGAAATTATATACCAGCTGGTCCGTTTCCTTTGTGAAACGTCCGCCCCATAACTGAGCCATCTTTTCGTACCTCACTTTTTCATTGAATTTTTCCTATGCCATAAGCCGCATATCCCTATCCAGCTTATGGGTAACAGTTTATCATTATCTGTCTGGCCGTGCAAGATTTTTCTCCCTTTTGGAAAATACACAGCCGCAGAAATCCTGCCGGTACAGGCCATACTCCCGTGAAAGCTCTGTGGAGCGCTTATACCCGTTTTTCTTCTTGAAATCCGAGGGCAGATGGCGGACATGATATTTTTCTTCCAGCTTTTCGCCGATCTCATTGATCTTTGCCGCATTTTTCAGAGGGCTTATTGACAGGGTCGTGGTAAAATAATCATAACCGCCCTCTGCCGCCAGCCTTGCCGCCTCCTCCATACGCATCTCATAGCAGGCAAAGCAGCGCTCCCCGCCCTCCGGGATGTCCTCCATCCCTCTTGCCATCTCAAAAAACTTCTCAGGGCAGTACACCCCTTTTAAAAATTTCGGCTTATGTACAAAAGGCATGGACGCTATGAGCCGCTCAAGCTCCTCCTCCCGCTTCTCATACTCCTCCCTGGGAGAAATATTGGGATTGTAGAAAAAATCTGTGATCTCAAAATACTGGGACAGGTATTCCAGCACATAGCTGCTGCAGGGTGCGCAGCAGCTGTGCAGGAACAGGGTGGGGACTTTTTCTTCCCCTTGTATCTGCTCCAGTATCTTTTCCAGTTCTCTTTGGTAATTTCTGTTCCGGTTCATTTTAAGATTCCCTTTTTAATACTTCATTGCTGTTTGTCTCGCCCTTTTCAAAGGCCACTGCATTGTCCAGCGTAGTCTGGGAGATAGCAGCCAGAGCCTCCTGGGTAAAAAATCCCTGATGGGAAGTGATCATTACATTTGGGAAGGACAGAAGCCTTGCCGTCGTGGAATGCTCCAGGATTTCATCGGATCGGTCCTCAAACACATTCTTGGTCTCCTCCTCATATACATCAAGGCCCACCCCAAAGAACTTGCGGGCGCGGATTCCCTCGATCAGATCCTCTGTCTTTACCAGGCCGCCTCTTGATGTGTTGACCAGGACCACGCCGTCCTTCATCTTTGCTATGGTATCCCTGTTGATCAGATGGTAGGTGCTGTCCATTAAAGGGCAGTGCAGGGAGATCAGGTCACTTCTCTCAAGCAGTTCATCGAAAGAGACATACTCCGCAAAATCCAGGTCAGGATTCTGGTACACATCATAGGCAATGACCTTCATGCCAAAGCCGCGGCAGATTCTTGCCATGGCTGCGCCGATCTTACCGGTTCCCACGATCCCCGCTGTCTTCTGGTAGAAATTAAATCCCATAAGTCCGCTGAGGCTGAAATCATTTTCCCGCACTTTTACATAAGCCTTATGGATCCTGCGGTTTGCGGTGAGGGCCAAAGCCATGGCATGCTCCGCCACCGCCTCAGGTGAATAGCCCGGCACGCGCATAACACGGATGCCGTACATGGCTGCCTTATCCAGATCCACATTGTTGAAGCCTGCGCAGCGCATAAGCACCAGCCTGACGCCTGCTTCATGAAGGGCTGTCATGGTCTCTGCCCCCACGTCGGAGCTTACAAAGGCGCACACAGCGTCAAAGCCTTTTGCAAGCGGCGCCGTCTTGGGTGCCAGGTCTGTTTTCAGATAGTCGATCTCTATTCCCGGATAATGTTCCAGTTGTTTATCAAAGGATGCCCTGTCGTAGTTCTTGGTGTCAAAAAATAAAATTCTCATAGTTCTGCCTCCTGTTCTTGTCAAACAAAGTTTCCGTTACCGGATAGGTTTCCCAATCCGTATTTATTTTATCAATAATCAAAGAAAAACACAAGTGCCTCCCTTTCCCATATGTCAACCCCCGGCTTTTCATCATATGATACTGTATACCAACCCAAAAAACAGACAGTCTCACACCTGCCTGACGATGGAAAAAAGAAAGGAATGACAACTTATGGATACACCTCTTTTAGAAGTAAAAGATGTCAGTTATGCCTATCATACAAAATCCGGTGAAACACCCGCTCTGTCCCATATATCTTTTTCCGTGGAAAAAGGAGAATTCCTGGCAATCGTCGGCCCTTCGGGCTGCGGAAAATCCACTCTGCTGGATATGCTCTGCGGTCTGCTCACCCCGGAAGAAGGAGAAATTCTTTTAAACGGGAAACCACTCAGCGAATCGGTGACAAACATCGGATATATGCTGCAGAAGGACCACCTCTTTGAATGGCGCACCATCTACAGCAATGTACTGCTGGGCCTGGAGATTCAAAAGAAAAATTCACCCAATGCCAGAGAAAAGGTCAATCATCTTCTGGCCGATTACGGTCTGGATAAATTCAGGGAATCACGTCCCTCCCAGCTTTCCGGCGGTATGCGGCAGCGCGCCGCCCTCATCCGCACCCTGGCTCTGGAACCGGATCTGCTGCTTTTAGACGAACCTTTTTCAGCTTTAGATTATCAGACACGCCTCTCCGTGGGGGATGACATTGGCAAGATCATCAAACGGGAGGAAAAGACCGCCATACTGGTAACCCATGATATCTCGGAGGCCATCAGTATGGCAGACCGGGTCATCATCCTCGGAAAACGCCCGGCAGCGATCAAAAAGATCATCCCCATTGTGCTCACCATTGACAACCGCACGCCTTTTACCTCCAGAAGCGCTCCTGAGTTCAAGAATTATTTTAATGAAATATGGAAGGAGCTAAACCATAATGGCTGAAATAACTTCTATGTCCAGAGGACAAAAGAACTATCTGCAGAAGTTAAGGCGTGATTCCCAGATAGTGAGGCTGATCCGCATCCTTATATTTCTGGTCTTTCTGGCGCTCTGGGAGGGCAGCGCAAGGCTGGGGCTCATCGACTCCTTTATCTTTTCCAGCCCTTCCCAGGTGGTTATGGCCATGTATCACATGATACTGGACGGAACCCTTGCCGTACACACAGGCGTAACGCTCTGGGAAACCATTGCCAGCTTCGCCCTGGTGACCGTGTTCGGTGTTGCCATCGCGGTGCTTCTGTGGTGCTTCCCTAAGCTCTCCTCTATTTTAGAGCCGTACCTGGTAGTCTTAAACAGTCTGCCGAAATCAGCCCTGGCACCGCTTTTGATCGTGTGGCTGGGCAGCAATATCAAGACCATCATCGTTGCCGGTCTTTCTGTGGCTATTTTCGGGGCTATTCTGAATCTTTACACAGGTTTCTGCGGCACGGACCCGGATAAACTGAAACTGATTTCCACTCTGAGGGGCACGAAAAAGGATGCCCTTTTTAAAGTGGTTCTTCCCTCCTCCGTTCCGCTTATTTTAAGCATTATGAAGGTCAACATCGGCCTGTGTCTGATCGGTGTCGTCATCGGAGAGATGATCGGCAGCAAACGCGGCCTTGGATACCTGATCATCTATTCCAGTCAGGTCTTCAAGCTGGATACCATGATCATGAGCATTGTTATTCTATGCATCATCGCTGCTGTTTTATACAGTCTGATCAATGTGGCTGAGAAAAAATACAGAAAACACTTCTGAAAAATGTAAAAAATCCAGGCGTGTACGGTCCAACTGCCGGCCGCTGCCTGGATTTTCTTTCATTCTGATTCAGATTCCTCCGTGGAATTCTTCCTTGTCTTCTTCCGATGCTTCACACATTCCGTCAGCAGATACTCGATCTGCCCATTGACAGAGCGGAAATCATCTTCCGCCCACTGTGCCAGATCGTTGTACAGAGACGCGGAGAGCCGCAGGGGGACCTGCTTTTTTTGTTTTTCCTTCGGTTTGTTTTCCATGAAGGCCTTCACTCCTGACTAATACAGGGAACCGCTGTTGACGATGGGCTGGGCATCCTTGTTGCCGCAGAGGACAACCAGCAGGTTGCTGACCATGGCTGCCTTCCGCTCCTCATCCAGTTCCACGATATCTTTATCGTTTAATTTCTGCAGGGCCATCTCCACCATGCTGACAGCGCCTTCCACGATTTTCTGACGGGCATCTATGATGGCAGCAGCCTGCTGTCTCTGCAGCATGGCAGATGCAATCTCCGGCGCGTATGCCAGATGGGTGATACGCATTTCCAGAATCTTGATCCCCGCGTCCTCCACCTTCTCCTGCAGTTCCTGCTGCATGATGCTGGCTACCTCCTGGCTGCTTCCGCGAAGGGAACGCTCATCTCCGCCCTCGCTTGTGTCATAGGGGTATCTTCTGGCGGCGTTTCTTGTGATGGCATCACACTGGATGGACAGATAGTCCTTGTAATTCTCCACATTGAATACCGCTTTTGTGGCATTTTCCACTTTCCATATGACCACCGTTCCGATCTCAATGGGATTTCCCAGTTCATCGTTTACCTTCTGCTTTTTGTTGTCCAGGGTCATAGTTTTCAGGGAAACCTTTTTATTGGACTTTGTCTCTGTGTTTTTCTGTTCCGCTTCAATGCCCATGCCCTTCAGGACCGTGGAGCCGGCGCTTCCTGCTGCACGCACTGTGGGATTGATTCCTGTCACAAAGGGATTGACCCAGTAAAAGCCGTTCTGATTCAGGGTTCCGTAATATTTTCCGAACAAAGCCAGCACAAGCGCTTCATTGGGGTTGATGACCTTTAAGCCTGCCAGACATACACTGGCTGTGCAGAGGATCAGGATACCGACTGTTACGCAGAAACCGGACAGCACACTGCTGATCTCAGAGATCACTGCCCCTGAGAGTATCATCAGCACAATACTTCCCACAATGCCCAGGATCAGCAGAAACAGCATCGCCATACCTGACTTCGGATGCAGGATCCTTTCCTCCACGTTCTTGTTCATTGGACTGGTTCCGTCTTTTTCTTCCATTATACTTCCTCCTCTTTGAAAGGCCGCACGCGGCAGTAATTAATTTGATATCTTTTTGATATCATCATAATACACCTTATCTATAAAAATGTCAACAAAAAAAGGCTGTCCGTCCCCGTCTTCCGGTTTCGGACAGCCTTTTGGTCCTGATTCTATACTTCAGTCTGTATATCAATGGTATTCAGCTTGTCGCTGTCTTCCTCTTCCTTATGTCCCACAGTACCGGCCACAATATAGTAGCCGAACTTGGAATCATAGAAGAATTCTTTTACCAGGGAGAATCCTTCTATCTTTCCCGTACTGCTCACATGCATCAGAGGTCCGGTACAGGAAATGATATCATCCCCGAATTTCACATGCTCCTCATCATAATATGTGATGGGCAGATCCTGTGCGATAAGCTCTTTCATCTTCTTTTCGATCTCCACCAGATCAAAATTCACCGGCTTTTCGGAATAATCCAGCATAAATCCATGGCGGATGTCCGCGCGGACATAGCTTGGACGCTCAATGTCCCTGACCACATAGCCGAATAAATCCTCCGCGCTGTGCGCCATCTTCCTGTAGATCAGGGATTTGAACACAATATCAGCTATATTCTGGGGCAGCGGTCCGAACAGGGAAGGACGAGTCACAATGACCTCCTCACCGATGCCGACCATCAGATCCGCATTCCTTTTCAGCACAGGATACAGAATCTCAAAATGCTCCACGATCACTCTCTTGTGCTGGGAAGTCACCCGTATGATGGCCTCCGCGATGGTCTCCAGATCCACATATTTTCTCGCGGCTCTGGCATCCACGTGGAAGGTCCTGGGGGTATAGAATCCCACATCCTCCGCGTTCAGCAGGGGCATGTTGGTGATATCATACTCGTCATCCCCGTCCACTACCTGAATCCCCGGAAACATACCCTTGATCATCATGCTTTTTCCGGAGTCCTTGGCACCGATGATACCGATAATACGATCAAACGGGTTCAGATACATCTGGGCAATCTTCTTTCCCAGTTCCATCATTCTACGGTTTCCTCTCGGTGCATAGAAAAAATTATACAGATTGCACTCATGGCGTACATTGTTGTAAATCATAAAAACCTCTCCCTATAAATATGTTTTTTGTTCCCCAATGGCTTGTAACTCTTACTATCCCAACTATAGCACAAAACCGGACAGTTGTACACGGTTTTGTCCCGTGTATCTGCCCGGCTGACGCTGTAGCGTTATGTCGTTTTACTTCAGGAAACCGTTGATGATCTGGGCTTCCGCCTCTTCCTCTGTAAGGCCCAGGGTCATGAGCTTGATGATCTGCTCCCCTGCGATCTTACCAATGGCTGCCTCATGAATGAGCGCCGCATCGGAGCTGTTCGCGGTGATCTCCGGGATGGAGCTGATCTTGGCATTGCCCACTATGATGGCGTCACATTCCGTATGGCCGCTGCAGGCCGCGTTTCCGTTGAGCACGGACTGGAAGAGCTGACGGGAATCATCCTTTGCCACCGAACGTGATATGATATTGGCACCTGAATTTTCCCCGTCCATATCCACAATGAAACGGCTCTCCGCATCCTGGGTTCCGTGTGTCATGAGACGCTCCATCACTTTTAAGCTGGCGCCTTCCATTAATTTTGCCCTGGTCATACGCTTTGTGGAGTCCACGCCTTTAATCTGCACAGTATCCATCTCCATGACGCTGTTCTCCCCGATCTCTATGATCGTCTCCGGGTTCATGATGCGCTCGCCTTTGCCGTCCCCGCTGCCATAGTGTTTTTCCACGTATTTCACTCTGGAATTTTTGCCGATGAAAAAGCTGTGGATGCCGTCATGGCGGCTTGATGCATCCCCGCCGTTGTGGATGCCGCAGCCTGCGATGATAGTCACATCACAGTCATCGCCCACGTAAAAATCATTGTAGACCACCTCTTCAAGCCCTGCCTGGCTCATGACCACCGGGATATGGACACTCTCTTTCCTGGTGCCGTCCTTGATGCGGATGATGATTCCGTCTCCCTCTTCTCTTGTGGTGATCTCGATATGCTCTGTGCTGTTTCTGCCTTCACTTTTTCCGTTCGCCCGGATGTTGTATGCGCCCACCGGGATTTCATGCAGCCCGGCCACTGCTTCCAATAATTGTTTCTGTATTGCGTCCATTATTTTACTCCCCCGTCCTTCCAGATTTTGCAGCCGGAATAGTCATCCACACCTTCCAGCAAAGCGGGAAGCACTTCCTCTTTGCTTCCGCGGCTCACCAGTTTTCCGTCTGCGATTACCAGAATTTCATCTGCAATGTTCAGGATCCTCTCCTGGTGTGAGATGATCAGAATGGAGCCGTGAATCTCCCTGTGCATATTTTCAAACACATGGATCAGGTTCTGGAAGCTCCACAGGTCAATGCCGGCCTCAGGCTCATCAAATACGGACATCCTGGTTCCCCTCGCCATAACGGTGGCGATCTCGATCCTCTTCATCTCCCCTCCGGAAAGGCTTGCGTTGACTTCACGGTTGATGTAGTCTTTTGCGCATAATCCCACTTCAGAGAGATACTGACAGGCTCCGGCAACGGTAATGTTTTCCCCGGATGCCAGCCGGATCAGGTCAAGCACGGTCACTCCTTTAAAACGCACCGGCTGCTGAAAGGCATAGCTGATGCCTTTTTTCGCCCTCTCCGTAATGTTCAGTTCCGTGATATCCTCACCGTCCAGGTAGATCCTTCCCTCCGTGGGCTTCTCAATACCGGCAATGATCTTTGCCAGCGTGGATTTACCGCCGCCGTTTGGTCCTGTGATGGCAATAAATTTGTTGTCTTCCAGAGTAAAGCTTACACGCTCCAGAATCCCTTTCTCCTTTGTCTCCTCTTCGACTTTAAAGGAGACATCCCTCAGTTCCAGCATTTTTCATTTCCTCCGATGTCATCTTCATCTTTTTATGTTTATAAATCCCGGTTCCTATGTTATAATATCAGCAATGGGCCAAAGGATGGCTCAACCGTGGATTTAATTCCGTAACTATTCAGCCAGCTGAAAAGTTACGGGTATTCGCCCATTAAAAATCGCTGTGCGATGGGCCGAATACATGCTGCCGCTATTCTATCACACGGTCAGCACAGTAAATGTGCAGACCTGACTGCGCAGCTGTTTAATTCCTACAAAAACAGTACACTATATTACAAAATTTGTCAAAAGAAAAATGGAGATATTTTCAATGGACGCAAAAAATATGGATTTTACCCTGGAAGAACTGAAAATCCTGGCGGAAAACGGTCAGAAGGATCTGCAGTATGCCGTAGGCTTTTACTATGAAAACGGCATACACACCCTGACTGATTACGCACAGGCCGCCCAGTGGTATGAAAAAGCAGCCGAAAAAGACCATGTGGACGCGCTGCTGCACCTGGGATTTCTCTATGCCCAGGGAAAAGGCGTAAAAAAAGACGAAACAAGAGCATTTTCCTACATCAAACGCGCGGCTGAGACGGGCAGTAAAAATGCCCAGTATAATCTGGCCAGATGTTATGAGGAAGGCATTGGGACCAGACAGGATTATTCCAAAGCCTTTGACTGGTATAAGAAAGCCGGACAGCAGGGCGACTACCGGGCCATGTGCTGCATGGGCGGTTATTTTTTAAGCGGCCAGGCAGTGCCGCAGAGCACAGAGCGGGCATTCCAGCTCTTTGAAAAGGCGGCAAACGCCAACATCCCGGCCGCACAGTACAATCTGTCCATCCTCTACCGCTACGGCGAAGGTGTGGAAAAAGACGAGGCGAAAGCCGACCTATGGCTGACAAAAGCCGCCCAGAACGGTTTCAAGCTGGCAAAGGACGCCCTTCACGGAGAGCAGGAATAAAAATATATCATTTACATAAAGGAGAAAACAACCATGGAAGTAGATTACAGAACTTATCTGAGACATTACCCGGACAGAAACGGACGCTTCGGCCCTTACGGCGGCGCCTACCTGACAGAAGAGCTGGTTCCGGCCTTTGAGGAGATCGCAGACGCATACCAGACCATCTGCCATTCCTCCCAGTTCATCAGTGAACTGCGCCGCATCCGCAAGGAATTCCAGGGAAGACCCACACCGGTCTATCACTGCGAGCGCCTGTCAAGAACCATCGGCAACTGCCAAATCTACCTGAAAAGAGAGGATCTGAACCACACCGGAGCCCACAAGCTGAACCACTGTATGGGGGAAGGGCTGCTGGCAAAATTCATCGGCAAAAAACGTCTTATCGCAGAGACAGGTGCCGGACAGCACGGCGTGGCCATCGCTACTGCGGCGGCTTTCTTCGGATTAGAGTGTGAAGTGCACATGGGTGCGACACGTTCGTAATTGAAAAGATTACGCACTAAAAGCACAATAAAATGATGCAAAACCAATTAACGGTTTTGCATGAATAATTGTATTTTAAGAGAACTCTCCTTCCGAATAGTCAAATGATAGAGTAACGTCTTGAAGGGCTAACCTAATACTCCGACTGGCTATATGAATAAGACATATTGGTCAGAAGCTCGGTGAAGTCGGCTGAGAGCATACCCTCGATAAGAGCTTTGCTAAATTACGCTTATCAGGAAAAGTGAACTGGAGGCAGTCAAGTATGTGATAGGCCGGGGGTCTATAAAATTACTATGGTGAGAATGGTTACTCAAAGTAACTGACGAACCGCCGAATGTACGGTACTAGAGGACTAGGATATAGAAATGTATCCGGCTTTAAATAAGTCGTCACAGGGGATTAGTAAGAATCCATGTTATGAAACTCCCTACTATATTATAGGTATAGTCGTTGTGACAGGACCACAGGTGGCACCTAAGGTAATATGTACAGATAGGAAAGAGGGAACGTGGAAAACTGGAAACGAAGAGGCTGTTCTTATACAAAGCCGTTATGTCGTTTAAAGGGAAAATGAAAATTTTATATTGACAAAGAGTCTTATATATGTTATGTTATAAAAGGACTAATTGCAATCGAGTCCGGGAAGGAGGGGATTGCGATGAACAGTACGTTGAGACACATTACAACGACTGCCTGTTATTGTGGTTTTAAGCTTATTCATCACTACATTAAAAACGGCACCCATACCATTTATTCATGGTATGAGCGCATAAACAACTAGATTTATAACGATAAGCTTTATACAAACAATTACCTTAAAATAGGTACTCACATCATTTTAAACATGGTATGAGCGCATTAACAAATTAAAATCAAATCTCCTTTTATAATTTTTAATAATATAAAGTATATACATATAAACAAAAGGCTCTAGCAACCCAAATGCTAGGGTCTTTTCTCTTTACTCTTATGTTATATATATTTTACTTTCATATAACCTTTATCAATTCCAGTGAGAGCGGTGCCATGGTACCAATGAAACCATGATAACAAGTGGTGGAGGGACGGGCACTAGTCAACAATATAAAAACCTTATACAATATTATTTCATAAACGATAACAAATCGGATTTCAGGTTTCATGCTAAGACTAATAGAAATATTCTCCCAAATGAAACACAAAGGAGATATTGACCTGAACAATGTATGAACAGACAACACGGTCTATTAAAAGAAGCACTAAAAAGGAAACGGGAAAAGCTCTAAAGAAAGACCAGTTAAGGTATAATGAATATTATAACACCCAACCGGTCTTTGATAATCTTTATAAGCAAAGTAAATCAGGTAGTTCCTTCAAAAACTTATACAACCTGATATCAAGTGATGAAAATATCTTACTCGCTTATCGCAATATTAAAAATAATAGCGGTAGCCAAACAAGTGGTACCAATAGACATACTATACAACATATAGCCAAAATGTCAACTAGTGATTTTCTTAAATATTTTAAAGCAAGGCTGAATAACTTCCAACCTATGAGTGTAAGAAGAGTAGAAATCCCAAAACCAAATGGGAAAACAAGACCGTTAGGTATACCCTGCATAGAAGATAGAATAATACAACAATGTATAAAGCAGGTATTAGAACCAATAGTGGAGGCAAAATTTCATCCAAATAGTTATGGATTCAGACCTAACAGGAGTACAGCCCATGCGATAGCATATACATACAAGAAAATAAACAGAGAAAACTGTTACTTTGTAGTCGATGTAGACATCAAAGGATTTTTCGATAATGTAAACCATGCTAAATTAATGAAACAATTATGGGCAATAGGAATAAGAGACAAAAAGGTAATATGTATCATAGGAAAGATGTTAAAGGCGGAAATCGAGGGAGAAGGAATACCGAATAAAGGTGTTCCACAGGGTGGAATATTATCACCGCTATTAGCAAATATAGTTCTTAATGAACTTGATTGGTGGATAAGCAACCAATGGGAAACGTATAACACTCACAGAGAGTGGTCTTTTAGCGGAAACAAGTATAGACACCTTAGAAAATCACAACTAAAAGAAATGTACATAGTAAGATATGCAGATGATTTTAAAATATTCTGTAAAGATTATAAAACGGCCAATAAAGTGTTCCATTCTACACAACAATGGTTAAAAGAGAGATTATATCTGGACATAAGTCCAGAAAAATCCAAAATCACAAACCTAGAACAAAGAAGTTCAGAATTTTTAGGTTTTAAAATCAAAGCAAAAGAAAAAGGAAAAACCAAAGTAGTAGAATCGCACATAACAGACAAGGCCAAAGAAAGTATAAGATTATCAATTAAAGAGCAAGTAAACTACATTAGAAGATTCTCGACTCCTAAATCAGTAAGTATATTAAACAGCATTATTGCTGGTGTCCAAAATTATTACGAAATCGCAACACATGTTGTAAAGGATTTTGGGGAAATAGACTATAAGTTAAGGCATTACCTTAAAAAGCGACTTCAAGATGTAATGACAAAAAGTGGAGAAAAGACAGCGGATTATATTAATCGATATTACAGATATAAGGGCAAGACAAATTTTGTATGTAACACGGCTATGTATCCATTGGCCCATGTGAATATGAAATATCCGTATATTCACAAGCAAAACATTCATAACTATGACAAAATTGGCAGAAAAGAAATTCACAAAGACCTTGACCCAGAAATGAAATGGGTATTCAAGTACCTTTCAAAACATCCACTGATGAATGAGAGTGTAGAATTAAATGATAATAGGCTATCATTGTATTCAGCCCAACAAGGAAAATGTAGAATAACGGGAATGCCATTAGGATTAGATATGAAAGTCCATAAAATAACTCCAAATAAACAAGATGAAACAAATAATTACAATAACCTTATATTGGTATCTCCAAAAGTTTTTAATATGATTAATACTAAAAATCCAAAGGAAGTATATGTTCTTTTCGGGACACAATTAATTTACTTTAAACATCTTAGTCGTATAAACAAATTCCGTTCATTAGTTGGGAATGAATTACTATTACAATAAAAACATAAGTTTTGTAAGAAATTCCTACACATTGTAAATAAAATAATATTGAGTGATATATTGTTGATGGAACGCCGTATGCGATGAAAGTCGCACGTACGGTGTGGAGCAGGGGAAAAGCTGGAGATAACTTCAAAAGCTTACCTATTGCTATGTGAGGTGGATATTGCCAAACAGGCTCCCAATGTGACACGTATGAAGATCCTGGGCGCCAAGGTGGTTCCCGTCACACACGGCAACAAGACCCTGAAAGAGGCCGTGGATTCCGCTTTTGAATCCTATGCTAAGAACTATAAGGACTCCATCTACTGTATCGGCTCCGCAGTGGGCCCCCATCCCTTCCCTCTCATGGTCAGGGACTTCCAGTACATCGTAGGCGAGGAGGCCAAAGACCAGTTTAAAGAGATGACCGGCCTGCTTCCCGATGTAGTCTGCGCAAGCGTAGGCGGCGGCAGCAACTCCATCGGCATGTTCGTTCCCTTCGTGGATGAACCGGTGGACATTGTCGGTGTGGAACCTCTCGGAAGAGGCACCGGCATGGGAGACCACGCAGCTTCCATGCAGTATGGGGAAAAAGGTGTTATGCACGGATTTGAAAGTATCATGCTGAAGGACGACAAAGGCGAGCCGGCTCCTGTATACTCCATTGCCAGCGGACTGGACTATCCTTCTGTGGGACCGGAGCACGCATTCCTCCGCGACCTGGGCAGAGTGCAGTACGACACCGTCAGCGATGAGGAGGCCATGGACGCATTCTTCAAGCTGTCCCGCACAGAGGGCATCATTCCGGCCATTGAGAGTGCCCACGCGGTTGCCTATGCCATGCGGAAAGCAAAAGAGATGAAACAAGGCTCCATTCTCGTAAATCTGAGCGGACGCGGAGACAAGGATATTGACTACGTGGTAGAGCATTACGGTTACGGAGAGCAGTTCTTTAAATAAGCTGAATAGTTACAAGAACAGATACGAAAGAGAGTCCGGCGCACACATTCCGCCGGACTCTCTTTTACTTATTTCACATAAAATCCAATACATTTCATACCCGTATCAAACGTGACTGTATACTGGGCCTTCCCCTCCTCATATTTGGCCAGAAGCACCACCACCGCATACGGTGTCTCCGTATCCTTGTCCTGTCCTCCCACCACACTTATCTTCTCATAGGATTCAAATTCACCCAGCTTGTCAAAGACATAATCCAGATTCTCCTGAAGCTGTTCATATTCGATTCCCTGGCGCATGACAGGGGCAAAGGTATTCTCATACACATCCTTCAATTCACCGGAATTTACCTGGTTAATCATGGTTTCAGCGGCTTCCTTGACTTCCTCCTCGTCAAATTTGTCGGAAAGCTTATTTCCGCATCCCGCCGCAGATGTCCCAATCAGGCATATGACCCCCAGCAAAAAACATCTCTTCCGAATCTTTCGCCATATCTCCATCCCTCTTCACCTCACATTTCCTTTTGCTCATCCGGTATCATGATACTCACCTGGAACTCCTCATCCGTCTGGGAGATTTTCATGGTACCCCCATATTTGCCCAGGGCACTCCGCACATTCTGCAGTCCCAGCCGCTGATGCTTCTGTCCTGCCCTCTCCTTTTTCTTCCCTTTTGAATTCATCATTTTGATCACAAGGAAGGAATGGATGTTTTGTATCTGCAGGGAAAAGTATCTGTTTTCCCCCTCCCCCATGGCCTCCGCCGCATTGTCCAGAAGATTTGCGAATATGGTGGTGATATCGATCTCCCGGATTCTGTCCAGGCATCCGTCGCAGATATCCAGCTCCAGCCTTGCATCCCGCATAGATGCCTGCCCCAGCTTCTCATTCAATATGATATTCAGCATCCGGTTGCCCGTATACCAGGTATGGCCCGTCTGGTTCAGCAGATGGAAAACCTCCTCCGCATAGGCCCTGGCCTTGTCTGTCTCCCCGCTCTCATAGAGACGTGCCACTGCCTGCATGTGGTTCTTGGCATCATGTATGGCCTTTCTGGAAGCCTGATAACTCTCCTCCAGAGTCTGGTAGTGCTGGTAAAGCAGCTCTGACTCCTGCTTGTAGAGCTTTTCCTCCCTGAGTGCCCGACTGCCCTTCCCTGTCTGCCTGAAAAGATACAAGAGCAGCAGGTTCATGGCAAATATCAGAATAATATTCAGGATCACCGGACCGAATCCATACCTGAGCACAAAGAAATCTGCACTCATCCAGATAATAGATACCATAAATACAATGGAGAACAGCGGAAGCAGCAGGAAGAAAAAATACTGCCGCTTATAGAGAAAAAAACGATTCTCCTCCTCCTCGTCCTTTTTTACGATCGCGAGAATAAAATACGTCCAGAAAAATTCCGTGAACCATTTTACCAGCAAGAGGATCAACTGCATATTGTCTACCCTCTCCAGGCCTACGCGCAGAAGGGTCAGTGCAGTCATGTTCGTAAAGATCCACTGCACTACAAAGACACTTGTGATCTGGCAGAGAAAAAATCCCAGACAATATACCAGACAGTAAAAATAAGACACCCCGTTTGGCCGATACAATACGGTTTCCATAAAAAATACCATCAATACAATGGAAAAGGTAACGACCCATTCACTCCGGGAATACTGGACCAGCAGGCAAAAAACAGCAAAAGCCGCAAACGATGCAGGATATACCCATGCCTTATCCATACGCCGTTCCCCGGTTCTGTTCATGAACCAGTAAAACAAAAATCCCAACACAGACAGATCCAATGCCATCAGAATATAGTCAAACACCCGGTTACCACCTTCTTCCTATCCCATCTTATCCGCCAGATAAAGACTGAGTTTTTCCTTGAACTGCACTGCCTGCTTCTGGGACAGAGGAATCCACTCCCCGTTCATCATGAGGATCTCGTACCCCTTGATATTCTTCACATGGTACAGGTTCACCACAAAGCTTTTATGGGGAACGGAAAATCCATACTCTCCCATCTTACCGGCAATGTCGGATATCTTCCCCCGCATCTCATGGGTAACTTCCTTTGTCTTCATGAAAATACGCCGGTTCTGATACTCAAAATAATAGATTGCATCCACCGGAAGCCTCACAAGCCCTTCCACGGTGGAAAACTCCACCTGCTTTACCTCCGGCGTCTCTTCCTCCTGCCAGAGCATGGCATCCTCGATCTGCTTCCAAAGCTTCTCCTGCTTCACAGGCTTCAGCAGGTAGCCAAAAGCATGGACAGAAAAAGCCCGTCCTGCATATTCCTTGTAGGAGGTCACATATACGATCTTCACCTTCCTGTCATGGACGCGAATCCTCCGTGCAGTCTCGATCCCATCTATGCCCCTCATATCAATATCCAGAAAAATCAGGTCATACACATGCCCCGACCGAAGCAGGTCCTCCCCGCTGCTGTATCCGTCCGCGCAGAGTTTCTGTTTCGGATACGTCTCTATCAGTTCTCTTAAAAAAGATACTGCAGTCTCGTCGTCATCACACACTGCGATACGCATCTTTCTCCTCCTGTCGTCTTCATCTGCTTTTATTTATTATAGCCCTGTCCTCTGTTCTGCTCAATACATGCGGCACAGGGTACAGAAAATTGTGCACAAGATGTTATTGTTCACACTCCACTGTCCCGCGAGGTGTTTTCAGGCCGAAGGCATGAAAATCCCGAGACAGCCAGCGCGATATGGAGCAGAATGCTGCATATCTGTGCATCGCGAAGCGTGATACTGGGCACGCAGTGAACAGTATCACAAGATGTTATTGTTCACTCTTCACTGTCCCGCCAGGTGTTTATAAGTCGTTCTCAATGTCATCCAGCTCTTTTAAAATGTTCCTCTGTTCCTCTTCAAAAAGAAGTTTTTTGTTGTATTTATAATAGCTGTCACATCCGTTTTCACTGATAAACTGAATGCTGTAGGGATTTGTGTTCAGTTCTGTGATAAAAATCACCATCTCCTGACTGTCCCCAAACGCCAGCTCCAGAAAATCAAAAGCATTCTGCAGGGCACCGCCGGTCTCAAGGACCATGTTCTCCCGTTTGGCGGATTCCTGCCCAAAATGACCGGCCGCACCGGTAAATATCTCCTCCGGCATCAGGCCCTCCCTCTCACCGGCCTCAGCCTCTTTTAACCGCGCTTTTAAAAATCCTATAGTTTTCACAGCCGCATGGCGCGCGGGAGCTGTAAACTGACCCGCGTTTTCTTTCCTCTCATAATCCGCCTGCTCCCGGTCAAGAAGCAGCGCAAGTGATGCGGAAGGCGATGTGCCTTCCCCCATCTCCCGCTTCCAGCCCTTCAGCTTCTCATAGAGGGTCGTTACATACAGGTCCATCTCATAGTACGCGTAAAATCTGGTACCCAGATGCCCCACAAGCAGTCCCACCACACTGAATTTTTCATCAAAGGACGCCAGCTTCAGTTTATCCACCGCAAATTTTTCAAAATGGCCTGCCAGCACCTCCTCGATCCGGTAATCCGTCCTGTATTTTTCAAAGAGTTCCAGATAGTTGGCAAAATCCCTGGCCGCCTTCCCGTGCTGGATATACTGGCCCACCACTTCCCTGTCCGCTCTTTTTCCCAGCTTTTCATAGGCATAGAGGAACTGGGACAGGTCCTCCCATCCTCTGGCTGTGGCGAACATGCGCCCGTCCACACTGGTCTCCATGCGGTAAAAATTATCTTTGTGAATATCCAGATAGGAGATCACAGCCGGATGGATACCTGCACTGTAGGCATATTCTTTCCACACGCCGAAATCTTCCTCCACGTCAATCCTGCGGATCCGGTCAAGAGTCACCACGTCAAACTCCCGGACAGATTTATTGTACTCCGGAGGATTGCCTGCTGCTACAATGATCCAGCCCTTGGGCACAGACTGATTGCCGAAGGTCTTGCACTGCAGAAACTGCAGCATGGTGGGCGCAAGCGTCTCAGACACACAGTTGATTTCATCAATAAAAAGGATTCCCTCCTTTATCTTCGTCTCCTCCATCCTGTCATACACAGAGGATATGATCTCACTCATGGTATATTCTGTCACGGAATGGAACTTCCCGCCGTATTCCTTCTCCCTGATAAAAGGCAGCCCCACGGCACTCTGCCTGGTGTGGTGGGTAATGGTATAGGATACCAGGTTGATCTCACATTCCCTGGCGATCTGCTCCATGATCTGTGTCTTTCCGATTCCCGGAGGGCCCATCAGCAGAATGGGGCGCTGCCGGATGGAAGGAATGCAGTATTCTCCATAGGCGTCCTTGATCAGATATGCCTCTATAGCGTCCTTGATCTCCTGTTTTGCTCGTTTAATGTTCATCTGTAATTCCCTCTTTGTATGCTTCCATTTCCTCCTGGTCCAGATATATTTTTATGGCCCAGGCAGGTACATCTATTTCTTCATATTCTTTCTGCATCAGCACGAATGCTGTTTCGTACCGCGGCATTTTCTGCGGAAATATCCCTTTTCCGTCGGTAAAATATAACAGCCCTTTCAGGCTTGTAAATTCTCTTTTCGCCAGCAGCTCCTCCACCCGGGTGAAAACAGGCCTGAAATCCGTCCCTCCCTGGCCCAGAAGCTCCAGATGTTCCATATAGGCCTTAAGCTCCTCCTGAGACGTGATCTTGTCATCACTTTGCACCACCTCATCGCACTGGATGATATGGATATTGATCTTCCTGAAAAAGCTCTCTGTCTCCCTCAGAATAGAATAGGTCTCCTTCAAAAAAGCTTTCACCAGTTCACCGGAACAGGACATGGAGGTGTCAATGGCTATGACAAACTCCTCCACCTTCTTTACCTCCCGGCTCTCCTGAGGCTCGATCAAAGGCATATTGCCGTACAGGGAAAGTCCGTAGCTGTAGAACCCATAGTCAAAGGAATCCGGGTCAATCTGCTGCTCCTCCTTCAGCACCGCGAATTTCTGCAGGAACCTGCGGTAGTCATAGGAATCCCTGTTTTCCACCTTGATCTGTTCCAAGATTCCCTCCGAAGCTCCGACTGCAGAGTCCTGGCCGAAGCTCTGCAGCTCCGTTTCCATCTTATCGCGGATGTCATCCCAGTTTTCTTTCGGGCGCTGACTGGGTGCCCTTCTCTTTCCCCCGCTCCACAGGCTGTGGTCATCCACATAGAACTCCTCTTTCAGCCTCCGGAGCCGTTCCAAATCCGGCTTATCCTCCAGAAGGGCGCCAAAAACCCCCTCCGCGTTCAAAACCCTGCGCTTCTTTCCAATCGATGCATACGTCTCCCGCCTCAATACAGAGGCCGGGCGGCGCACACAGTGCAGAGGGATACTGTCGATCATGGCTTCACTGGCAATATCACAGGAGACCTCCCACAAAAGATCCGCCGTCTCCTCTTCAACCAGTCTGGATGCCCGCTTTTTTCTCAGGCGTACATCTTTCCACGGATGGGCAAATATGCAGTGAAACACCATGTGCAGATACGCCCGGTTTACAAAAACACGACCCTGCCGGTAAAGGCCCCCCAGATAAGAAGGGTTATAATAAAGTCCCACACCGTCTGTACCCAGAGTCCCCATCTCCGGATTTTGTACATAGGAAAAGGCGGAAAGGGCCACATCCAGGAATCGCATGTGCAGATAAAGCTCACTTCTGGACGAGGCCAGGATTCTGATACACACTTCATTGATACGTTTTTCCATTTCCTGTGCCATTTTTTTACTCCATTATTGTTTCGATCCACGTCCGGCACTATCACATGTGCCGCCGCATCTTAAAATTCAAAGGACTTTACAGCCCTGCCAAACCGTTTTCTCTTCTCCTCCATCAGCAGGCTCACGGCCTCCGTCATCCCGCATCCGGATGCCAGACCCAACAGCAGTTCCATCTCCTCAGCCCTCTGCACCACGTACTCTGCCAGATAACACAGAGCACTGTGCCATTCCCGGCGTTTCAGAAAATACGCGCCTGCCTCCTTCAGATGCTCCCTTACATATGCGGCATACGCGTTCCCCGCCTCCTCCCCCAGTTCCCGGGGATACATCAGGCGCCCCATAGCCATGGGAATGAGGATTTCCGGCTTTTCATATACCTTTGCCACTTCAAACAAACTGTCATAGCGGTGATAATCCACCCGCTTTTCTGTAAAACACTGGCGGTAGCGATAGCCTGAGCCGTGAAAATGTGTCTCCAGGATCCTGGCAGGCGTGTTCTCCACACCCTCCTCATAATATTCCGGAAACACCAGCTTCGCCCGGTCCCCTGTCTCCCTGAACGTGATGGTCACAAACACTTCATGAAAGGTCTCCGCCGCCACATCCATTATGCAGCTTTTTGCCCCTTCCCCCATGAGCACATGAAGCTCACGTAAGGCGGAGCATCCCGTGAAGGAGCCTCCCCCTATGCGTTTCAGGGAATCTGTAAAGGAAAGGCTTCTGAGCCTCCCGCAGCCGTAGAAGGTATAGTTTCCAATCTCCTCCACACCGTCCGCGATCTCCATCTCTTCCGCAAGAAGCAGGGCCTCCTGTTCCTCTTTTGTCCTTCCCTCTTTCCAGGGGGAATAATGATAAGCAGGCAAAAAGGATGCTTCCGCATCCCTTTTGCCCGCATTCATACTGTATTTATCCTTCATATCACTGTGCTGCCAGTTCCCCGCATTCCCGGGCAGCAGAAGCCTCACAGGAACGCATGGCCTGGATCGTCTTATCAAATAATTCCGTCAGTTCCCATCCCAGCATCTCGGCGCCGTCCTTTATCACATCTCTGGAACAGCCTGCGGCAAATCTCTTGTCCTTGAATTTTTTCTTGACACTGGAGACTTCCATGTCCATGACACTTTTGGAGGGACGCATTTTTGCCGCTGCCCAGATAAGGCCTGTAAGCTCATCGGAGGCAAACATGATTTTCTCCATCAGGTGCTCCGGCTCCACGTCAGAGCAGAGGCCGTATCCGTGGCTCACAACCGCGTGTACCAGCTCCTCCTCCGCGTCGATCTCAGAAAGAAGCTCCGGCGCTTTTTTGCAGTGCTCCTCCGGATACTGCTCAAAGTCCACATCGTGAAGCAGGCCTGCCATTGCCCAGAACTCTGCCTCATCGCCGTATCCCATCTCCTGGGCATACCAGCGCATAACGCCTTCCACGGTCAGAGCGTGCAGGATATGGAATTCCTCTTTGTTGTATTTTTTCAGAAGCTCCAGCGCTTGTTCTCTTGTCACTTTTGTCTGCATTGTATGTACCTCCTTTTTCCTTAGTCACATGCAGCTTTGAATTCTGTCCAGTTTTTCTCATATGCCTCGTTGGCTTCTGCGCTTACATTCTGTACGATCTCGCCCTTTTTCACGGAATCCGGCACTACCAAGTTGGGATTTACCAGATCATCCGCCGCATTTGTAGTACAGTAATATCCGAGAGCGTCAAAACATTTCGCCGCGTTTTCCGGCTCCAGAATATAGTTCAGGAATTTATAGGCGTTCAGTTCATCCGGTGCGTTTTTGGGAATAAACAGGTTCATAATGCCAAAGCCCAGTCCCTCTTCCGGATAGACCACCTTCAGGTCCGGATTCTCTGCCAGGGCTGCTGTCACCTGGGAAGTATACAAATAGGCAACACTGGCCTCTCCGTTCAGCAGTGCGTTCTGTGTATCACTGTCCTGGATCATACGGATATTCGGCGCCAGCTCTTTTAATTTTTCCCCTGCCTGTTCGATGACCTGTACATCTTCCTCATTCATGGATTTTCCCATAGTCTGAAGCACAAATCCATTGACTGCCCGGTAGCTGCCGATCATGGCGATCTTATCCTCAAGCTTTGGATTCCACAGATCCTCATATCCCTTGATCTCAAAGTCAACCTGCGCAGGGTCATACACGATCAGAGGGATACCTGCCCCGTGCGGAACGGTATATTCATTGTCCGGATCATAAAACTGGCTCTGATACAGAGGATTGATATTGCCGAAATTGCTGATCTGTGTCTTGTCCAGTTTTTTTGCCAGACCGTTCTTCACAATCTGTTCAATGATATAATCATCGCCCACAACAATGTCGTAGTCTTTTCCGTCTGTCTGCTGAATTTTTTCCAGCATGGTTTCATTTGTGTCGAAGTTGGAGCTGATGATCTTGATTCCTGTCTCTTTCTCAAAGCCATCCAGCACTTCCTGGGGGAACAGTCCCTCCCAGGTGTAGAGTACCAGTTCTTTGTTGTCATCTTCCTCTTTTTCACCACATCCGGCAAGCATGGAGGCTGCCATTGCAAAACAAAGTGTAAGGGCTGCTAATCTTTTCTTCATATTTCTACCTCATCTTTCTGAAAGTTCTCCCCGCCTGCGTTCCTGCCGTTTCTGCACCAGGGAAGAAATGCCGAGAACCAGTACGATGGCCGCTAAAATTATGGTACAAAGCGCATTGATCTCCGGTGTCACCCCTGTCTTAAGCTGGGTGTAAACCTTTACCGGAAGCGTATTGAGCCTTGGACCGTTTACAAAAATACTGATGACCACATCATCAAAAGACATGGCAAACGCCAGCAGACTTCCGGACAGAACCGCCGGCATAATGAGCGGCAGCGTTATGTCAAAGAACGTCCTGATCTGGGATGCGCCCAAATCCCGGGCTGCCTCCTCCAAAGACCGGTCAATTCCCACAAGCCTGGCCTTTACCATCATAAATATATAGGGGATACAAAAAGTAGTATGCGCAATTACCAGGGTTGTCATACCAAAAGGCAGGTTTAATAAGGAGAAAAAGGCAAGAAATACCATGCCCAGAATGATCTCGGGTATCATGATGGGAACTGTGGACAGATACTCCATCATGCCTTTTGTCTTATAATCCGCCCGGGCCATGCCCACAGCACCCAGAGTTCCGATGACTGCGGATATAGCGCAGCTTATAACGCCCAGAAGTATGCTGTTGAACAGCGCTTCCTTAATATCTCTGTCATGCCAGAGTGTTTCATACCATTTCAGGGAAAATCCTGTAAAGCTGGCTGTGAGCTTGGACTCATTAAAGGAAAATATCACCACCATCACAATGGGGAGATACATGACGAGCAGCAGGACGGCCAGATAAATGCCTGACAGCTTATGTTTTTTTCTCAAAAGAATCCCTCCAAATCTTTCACGTGGGTAATTTTCCGGTACAGATAAATCATAATGGAAGTCAGGACCATAAGTACCACGGCAAGCGCTGCCGCAAAGGGCCAGTTGCTTCCTCTTGTGAGCTGATCCTGGATCACACTGCCCACCAGAACGATTTTATTTCCGCCCAGAATATCCGCAATGAAAAACAGTCCCATGGACGGCACAAAGGACAGGATCACACCCGTCAAAAGTCCGGGCAGCGTCAGCTTCAGCGTAATCGTCAAAAATGCCTTGGCCCGGCTGGCCCCCAGATCTCTTGCAGCCTCCACCAAAGACCAGTCCATTTTTTCCACGCTGGAATACACGGAGAGCACCATAAAAGGCAGCAGCGCGTAAATCATGCCAATGACAACTGCAGGATAGGAGTAGAGGATTTTCAGCGGTTCCTCAATGATGCCCAGCTTCACAAGCAGCGTATTGAACACGCCTTTTGCCTGGAGCAGGATGATCCATCCGTACATACGGATCAAGGAACTGGTCCAGAAAGGCACCATGATCAGCAGCATGATCCTCTTCTTCCATTTTGCCGACTGTTTTGCCATAAAATAGCCAAAGGGATATCCCAGCAGCGTGATACAGATGGTGCTGGTAAACGCAAGCTGGAAGGACTGGGAAAAGCTCTTCAGGTAAACAGGATCTGCGATCTTCTTATAATTTTCCAGGGTAAATTTCCACAGGGTCCCCCATCCGTCACTGTTTGTGGCAAAGCTCAGGGCTATCATATAGAGCAGCGGTCCTGCCACAAAGACAAGGGTGAAGATATAGAGGGGTGCAACCGTCAGAAACAGTCCTGATCTTTTCTTTTTCTCCATCCTCACGCCTCCTGTGTATCTTCCAGATCCACGAAGACAGCGTGCTGCGGCTCCCATCCCACACAGACCTTCTGGTCCACCGTCAGATCTGTATCTATGCCGTAATGGCTGGCAACCACTTCCCTGCCGTCCTCCAGTTTAAAGGCCATGTGGAGCTGTCCTGCATTAAAGGATTTATCGGTTATCACTGCAGGAAGACCTTTTTTACACTCGCGGCAGACTTTGATATTTTCCCTTCTCACAGCCACCACAGCCCTGCCGCCTTTTTTCAGGCCGTCCGCCGTCCCTGCTGTGATAAGGCAGTTGTTCACCCGGATATCCGTAAGCTCCTCCCCTATATGCTCCACAACACCGGAGATTATATTGGCATTGCCCACAAAGTCAGCCACATAGCTGGTCTTCGGGCGGTTATAGATCTCATCCGGGGTACCGATCTGTTCAAACTGACCGTCACGCATGACCACAATACGGTCTGACATGTTGATTGCCTCCTCCTGGTCATGTGTTATGTACAGGAAGGTAATACCCAGCTTCTTCTGAAGCCGCTTCAGCTCTGTCTGCATAGCCCTTCTGAGCTTCAGATCAAGGGCGCCCAGAGGCTCATCCAAAAGCAGGAGTTTTGGGCTGTTGATCAGGGAGCGGGCAATGGCAACCCTCTGCTTCTGCCCGCCTGACAGTTCTGATGGCATACGCTTTTCATAGCCGGAGAGCTGAACCAGATCCAGCATTTTCTTTACTTTTTCCCTGATTTCATTTTTGGGAACCTTACGGATTCTCAGGCCATAGCCGATGTTTGCCTCCACATTCATATGGGGAAACAGGGCATAATTCTGAAACACTGTATTCACATCCCTCTGATGGGGTTCCAGCATGGTCACATCCCGGCCTTCCAGAATCACCTGGCCTTTGTCCGGCATTTCCAGCCCGGCAATGATACGCAGAGTTGTGGTTTTTCCGCAGCCGGAAGCGCCTAAGAATGTGATGAATTCTCCTCTTTCTATCGAAAGGTCAATATCTTTGAGCACGTCTGTGGTCCCGAAGCTCTTGCTTATCCCCTTAAGTTCCAGTAACGTCTCTTTTCCCGCATCTGCCACTGCAGAATCCGCGGGAGTTTCTTGCAGGTGTCGTATATCGTTCATGTAGTATCCTTTTCTAATCTTAACATTGTTATTTGTTAAACTATCTCTGGTATATAATGGCACAAATGTTCGGCGTTGTCAATTCCCGGCGGGCAATTCAGATGTATTTTATCCATTTTATTCTCTGTTATTAAAAATATCGGCTGGCTGTGAGCAGTATTGGCGAATGTGTAACCCGCTGAAAAACAAAGAAAGCGTAAAGTCCTGCTATAGGACCTTGCGCTTTTAGCTCTGAAAAGACAAAGAATCCCGCATATCTGCGGGATTCTGAAAAGCTGGAAATGAGACTCGAACTCACGACCCCTTCATTACGAGTGAAGTGCTCTACCGACTGAGCTATTCCAGCTTGTGTTTCACACACAAGTGATATTATACACGATTTTGAGAAAATTTCAACTATTTTTTACAAATTCTGTCCCACATTTTGGACAGCGCACGCTTACCTTGCCTTTTCCCTTCGGAATACGAATCTTCTGCTTGCAGTTTGGGCAGGAATAAATGTGGTAATCCTTTCTCTGCTGCTGGATATACTTTTTCTGTCCGAAAAAATGGCGTACCTTGTTCTCCACAGCCAGATACTTCTGATTCTCAGCATAACGTTTCGTGAGATTTCTTGAAAACATTCTGATGTAAATAAAAACGATCAGCAGAATCTCCCAGGAAGTCAGCAGCATGGAAACATATCCATTTCTGATGAACATATTGATGACAGCACAGACCAGAAGTACGATCAGCATAAACTGGTTCAGCCTGTCTGTGCCGTAGCGTCCTGCCATAAACCTTGCAAATTTTTCTTTCATGATTCTTAATTCCCATCCTTCTCTAATGATTCATATATTTTGCTCACAAACTGTGCCGCATGCTCCAGATCATCCATATCAGGATGCAGCATGGCCATATCAAAATTCCGTATCATGGTGTCAATCTGCCTGTCATTATCCCCGTTTCTCATACGGTTGTATTTTTCCCTGACCTGAATCGGCATCTTGCCCTGGCAGATAAATGCGCCCAGATATTCATTGTCATCCTCTATGAAAACCCGGATGTTCTCCTCAATCTTCTTAAAATACTCCGGGCTTTCTCCCATTCCGCAGGTGCCGAACAATGCGATCTTCTTTCCCTGCAGGGAGCCCAGATAATCCAGCACTTCTACGCTGGCGCTTCCTCTGTCTGTCCAGAAACCGATAAAATAAATGTCCGCCATATCATAGTCTGTCTGCCCGTCCAGCCGGGCAATGTCCTTATCCGAGCCCGGAACTGCTGCAAATATGGCCTTTGCCAGCTTTTCCGTGTTGCCCGTTCTGCTCTTATACAATACCTGCGTCTTCATGTGGTATCATCCTCTCTCATTTTTACGATATATTAATAATAGCACGATGACAGACAAATAGATATTTCCTGACTCTTAAAAATTATAAATTGTCTATAAATTCCTTTTTTCTTCTCAGATTTTTCTTAAGGACTTTTCTGCCGGCACAGGTTTCCGGATTCTCGCACCACAGACAGCGCCTGCAGTGCAGACATTTCCCTGTATCCCGGCCTTCTCTGGCATCTTTAGAGATCG
>ERZ507075.139-NODE-139-length-60276-cov-9.88451_pt1 | contig 60276 bp, 53 predicted proteins | sample MGYA00512863_ERZ507075 | MGnify/ENA metagenome assembly ERZ507075 | reverse complement strand
TTATTACTCCCTCCTACAGCTTCAATAATGTTTTTTGAAAGTTTTTCATATTTCATTCTCTTTTCCTCCATTCTTTTGAAAACTTCAAAATGTGAAGGTTTGGCCAACTTAATGTTACCATCCAACAAATATCTATTTGCAAATTATTTTTTAGAAATAATTTTTGCAACATGAATCGTAAGATATAAAACTTCCTCATCATTTAATTCATAATGATAAGTCTTTTCAATATGCGATTGTATTTTTGAAGTACAAAGATATGACTCAACATATTTTTCCTTCATAATTTCAAGCAAGTCATTATTTAAGGTTATATCTTCCACTTGCTTTATTTTATTAAAAACACGTAATCCAAAAAATTTTAAATGTGTTACAAATCTATGATAAGATAAAGAATCTTCATCCAACTCTAATTTAAAATAATCTTTTACAATACCAATAATCTCTAATATGAAATTTGTCATTTCATAAATATCACTGATATTTCTACCAACCTCACTACTCACTATATGCAATGCTAAAAATGCCGCTTCATCCTCTTCCATGTTTATTCCATATTTTTCTTTAATAAGTTTTAAAGTTAATAAACCTAACTCAAATTCCTTAGGATAGAAATTCTTAATTTCAAATAACATATGATTTTTTAAATAAACGCCTTCTTTATACCGCTCTATGCTTGTATGAATATGATCTGTTAAACTGATATAAAGAGAATCATCGACTTCTAAGTCTACTTTTGCTTCTTTGATAACACAATCAGATATCTCCATATATTCGAGAGGAATATCCTTTAACATATTAATCATTTTTCTTTGACTTGGTTTTAAACTTACTTCAAAAGTTTTATTGATCTTATTCATATCAATATTATCACCGGCTTGTTTTCCATAAGCCAAGCCTTTCCCCATAACAATAATTTCCTCCATTTGATAGTTAGTTGTAATAACAACATTATTATTTAAAATTTTCTTTATAATCATATTCATTCACCCCTGTATAAATATAAAAAACCTGCCACAGAAAAATATCTGTAAACAGGTTTAGTGTTGCCTCATATGTGCAATAACTATCCATAAATTACATATTTATATTATCATTCCTCGCAAAATTTGTCAACGCTTTCAAAATAAAGGATTTGATTTAAAACAACCAAAAATTCTATTAAAAATTAAATACTGATATTAAATTATTTTCAACCTAAATAATGATTAGGTCTTCTATAGCCATACCTAGATAACCAAAATAAATCTATTCAATATAATTATAATTGATTATATATCTAATAATCACAAATCTTAAAAATAATACGAAATAAGGTTAGATAAGCACACCCTATCATTATAACTTAGTATTAGGGTTATATTTTTTGAGGCTGCTTACATCATTATAAATTATTTGTCTAAAAATTACGAATACATAATTTTTCCAGTAACTCACCAATATAATACAGTGATACATAGCCAGTATTTATTGACCACTCTACTCCGTAACGATAAAAAATATCTACCTTGTCAGCAACCTCTTTATTATAATCCTGGCTTATATAAATAACCTTAGCCCCAACTTCTTTTGCATTTTCTAACGCATCATGGTAGTGAAAAAAACCGTCACATACATTAATGATAACAACAACTGAATTTTCATTAAAAAAATAGCTCCTAACCGTCTTCGTTTCACTGACTTTAAACAGATATGCGCACTTCCCCGAAGTCAATAATTTGATTTGCAACAAAAGGAATTCATCAAGATCATGCTCATCACCTAAAAAAGTAATATCCTCGCTTTCCTTAAATAACTGAACAATTTTTAAAAGCGTTGCTAAATCAAGATTCTCTTTTGTTGCAACAAGATTATCAAGACACTGTTGAAAAAGATATTCACTGATTTCTTCATTACTTTTAAAAAGAATATTCTGTGATAAAAATACTTTCAAATTATAATCTAAGAGTGTTGTTTGAGTTGATAATAGGGTTCTAAATTGCTGATAATTTTCAAAACTATATTTTTTTATAAATCTTGAAATACTTGCCTTAGATACATTCGCCTCTCGAGCTAATTCATTAATAGAAGGGAATGTTTTTTTCCAATATACTTTTCTTTATTACAACTATTGCTCCCCCACTTAACAAAATAAATAGACAATAAACTCCAAACAGCGAAGGATCATCCGTCTTAGGTGCCAGCACAGCAGTATGTGATGATTGTTTAGTTATCTGATCATTCTCTACTATATCTAGAACATTAGTATCAGCAGTAATATTAAACACTGTAGCTGCTTGTCCCTCATTGGCGATTATTACTAATATATGTTCTCCAATTGTTAATGTTGAAATAAGTTCTTTTGGTAAAATAATGGTTATTAAATCACCAGAAACAGTATACTTTGATCTATCAATTTCTTGATCATCAAATATGAGCATTTTGAATAATGACGATGGTATGTCAGTCTTTATTTTAAGTTCTTCTCCCTGTTTAATATTTTTATTAGCTCCATCTGTTATACAATATTCAATATTTTCTTGATTCCATAGGATATCTTTAGCAAATGTTGTAAAAGCTCCACGCCACGTATTCCAGTCATGTCCCCCATTTTGTATTTCAAAAGTATAATCAATATTTTCAGCATCTAATTTAGGTAACATAAAATCTAAGATAGTGGCCTTAAAAAAAGAATTAATCAACCCAAAATCAACTGTTCCTGCCGAAAAATAGATTTTCTTTGTCTGTAATTTTGAAATAAGTTCGTCTATCATCAATTTGAACAGCTGCTGAAATAATACCAAAATATCCAAAACTATCAGGTGCAATTTCCATTACTGTACTTGCCGCAACACCACCAGCTGATAATCCCGCATAAGCTCGATCCTTAGGATCAGTTGAAACCTTATAATTCTTTTCAATAAAAGGAATTACATTATTAACAACATCTTGAGCCAATATGACATTCGATTTAATATCAAATCCTGTCCCGCTAAAATGCGAATTATTTAATGTCACGATTATACTATCAGCTAGTTCTCCTTCAGCAATTAGATTATCAACAATATTACCTGCTGATCCTAATTGACACCATTCAATTTCGTTGCCCCCATTACCATGTGCTAAATAAATCGTTTTATAGTTATTCCCTAAACTATAACCATTCGGTAAATAAATCACAAGACAGTTTTCAGTTCCATCATAAGCGATGTATGTATCGTATTGATAAGAACCCATATTATCATTTCTTGGATAAATATAGGATTGACCCGCTAATGCATCTGAACTATTTCCAACATAAAAATAGGACCAAGTAGCATCATGATTATTAATTTCATTCTTTTTTGAAGGATTAACAGGATCCTGCACAACTACTGCAGATCCATCACTATAAGTTACAAAATATCCATAAAAATATTCTGTTGCTGGTAATGGTAAGGTGACAGAATATAAATTTTCATCTTTTACCATATCATAGAGAATATAGTTTCCATTATAATTAAACTCAGTTCGTTCAGTATTTCCGCATCCTCCAGTAGGATACATTCCCTGCTCATATTCATAAGCTGAATACCGCCTTATTCCATCATTGCTTGCCCCGTTTTCTTGATACCAGGGAGCTTCAGAACTCTTAATAAATTGGAAGCCTCCTTGTAATTGGATATTTTCAACATTTTCCCCTAATTTTGTACTGTCAACAACAAAGGTTACTTGGTACTTTGCCTCACTAAGGCCGGTTGTGTTATCAGTAATAGTTATTCCCTCATTAACAGCATGTACATTACTCATTGAGTAATACACCCAAAGATAACAATAGTGTAAAACAAATTTCTATCTGCAAAATCCATCTTTTTACTTGTCTCATATTTCTTCCTCCTAAACCAAGAATAACAAGCCAACCACTTTCTGTATACGTTTACAAACGAAACTTAGTTACAGAAAATGAAACTAGTATTCTTGCATAACCGCAAATCATCAGAAATTATAACTATATAAAATAAAGATCACTTCCTTATTGTAAGGAAGGTACTTTCTTGTTAATATATTGATTATGTAGTTTTCAACAAGTTATTAATTCAAATTAATTCTGAAAAGGAGGTTTCAATGAACTACTTTGAGTATAGCTATTCCACTAGCAGCACTACAACTATTTTTATATTTATTTTCATCCTCTTAAATATAATTGCACGATGGCGTTTATTCACTAAAGCTAGACGTTGGGGAATCAGTGCTTTTATTCCAATTTATAGTGATATTGCATTATGTCGAATTGTAAAACTTTCACCACTTTGGCTTCTATTTCTTTTAATTCCCCTTGTTAATATGTACTTTATTATCTTTTATCACATTGTTATTAGTTTTAAACTTTCTTTTGCATTTGGAAAAGGCATAATGTTCGGACTTGGCTTGTTAGTTTTCAACCCACTGTTCATTTTAATATTAGGGTTTGGGAATTGTGAATATCGTTACTAATAAAAATAGATATAGTTATCATTTGTAAACACAAAAATTAATAGAACTATCAACTTAAATAAATATCAAAATTAATTTGCATATTTTTTCAAAAAATGTAAAGAGACTCTAAAAATAATCAACTTTTTTGAAATAAAAAAGAAATTCTACGAATTCCTTTTAACTGCGATACATCAAATACATTTGATTAATTTCTTCTTTTATCTTATCTCTTAATTCCAACGGTTTAAAAACCTCAACATGATTAGCTAATTGTAAAAAGCCACTGACTAACTTTTTATCATCAGGAACCCGTTCAATTGAAACATTTACAAATCGACGGAATTGTTCAACTGTGAATGTACATCCCTTAAATCGTTGATACAAAGCTTCAAAAATATTCTCATTTCCTAAATACACACGTAATTCAATGTTGATCAAATTATCTTTTCCAATATCAAGCGGATCATTAGATAACCAGATTCGCTCCTTAAAACACTCAGTCTTTGCTTGGATATATTTAGGGGTACGAGTTATTTTCAATTGATCAATGCGATCAATTCGATAATATGCCAATTCAAAATCTTCACTACTATTTATTAGGTAACCAACTAAATATACTTGATCATTTTTTATATCAATATTAGTTGGATATAATAAAATTGTTTTATGACTAGGCCTATCTATAACTTTGTTTTCAACAACACTATATTCCAATTCTTTAAATGATACACAAGCAAATGTATTTATAGCCTTAATAATTTGCTCTAAATACACTGTAATACAATTATCTTCATAAGTTGAATTGATATTATCTAACAAATGATAATGATTTATTTTATACAAAGAACTATCTGATAATACTTTTTCTAATAATTTTGAATCATTTTGACTTTCTAAATGTAATCCTCGACCTAATAACCTTGTCAATAAAATTAATTGAGCATCAGTATAATATGTCTTTTCAACGTACGCACCTTTTTTTTGTTTTGTTGCATAATTAATACTACCACTTTCATTGCATATAAAAGGGGTAAGCAACTCATCTTGACAATCTTTTATCAAATTATTATAAGATTTTATTGATTCAATATCTGCTTTAATCGTATTGCTAGAAATCGTCGTTCCTAACCCACCAATTCTTTTAATTAGTTCATCACGTGATAAAGCATGATCTTCGTCTGTTAATCTTTTTAATAAATATTGCGTTAGCAATATGCGAGTTCCATTACTAATATCTCCCATTCCTCAACCCTCCATACTCTATATTTTACTTTATCTTCCAAAATATGTAAAATTAGTAAATATAATAAAAACCAATTATTTGGTGTATAAAATTGTATACATAAAATTAATTTCACTATCCGGCAAAAAAGTATATGTTTATGACAAATTTATGACAATAAAAAAGACTAATTTATTAATTAGTCTTGATATTTTCTAATAAAACTATCAATTTTACTCCAATAAACTTGACCACCAATTTTTTCACATTGAGCATGTCCGGCACCCTTGATTACCAATTTTTCCTTAGGACAATTAGCACTTTGATATAATTGATTGAGCATTTTAAAAGGGACAAAACGATCCTTATCGCCATGAATAAATAATGTTGGCGTAGTTGATTTTTTCACTTGTTCGATTGCTTCAGCTTTGCCAAATGAATAACCGGCTCGAATCTGAGTCACAATATTTGCAATATCTAAAAATGGTCGACTTGGCAAATTATACATTTCTTTTAGCTGATAGGAAAACATCTCCCATGTACTAGTGAATCCACAATCTTCAATAGCAGCAATAACATTGACAGGCAATTTTTCCCCTGTTACATTCATTACTGTAGCCGCTCCCATAGATACTCCATACAGGATAATTTTAACTTTTGAATCATTATCAATTAAATATTTGATCCAGTTAATTATGTCTAAACGATCGAGCCAGCCCATTGCAATATAGTCACCTTCACTCTGCCCATGACCTCGAAGATCAGGAAGCAAAAGATTGTAACCTTGCTCATAAAAATGTTTAGCACTCGCATGCATCAATTTACCTTCAGATGTATATCCATGGACAATAATCACATAATCATGCCCGTAATTCAAAAATTGATAAGCATGCAGTTTTAATCCATCATCACTGTCTAAGAATACATCCTGATAATGAATAGTATCAAAAAAATTGCTACTATCTCCCTTCTTATTTATATCGGTTCTATCTTTATCGGGTATTTGATTATTTGTTGAGGGATTAGTAAATATCGCATCTTTATTAGCCTGTTTATTTAATGCCAAATTATATAAATAATTACCAGCATAAAATAAACTACCAATTCCAGCTGCCAACATAGTTAAACTACCAGTTAATGCAATTTTCGTCTTTTTTCCCATTACTAGAACAGTGTTCCTTGTTTACCCCAATTTGGATATTCATCAAACGAAACATAAACATCATTAATTTCAATATTTGTTGTTTCTTTGATCATTTTTACTAACTCTTCAGTAAATTTCTTTTTAGCATCAAAATCAATTGTATTATATAATTTAACCGCAATCATCATGCAAGGAATGTCATCACCGCGGAAATACATAATTTGATTATCCTCTAAATGTAACATTAAATTTTCTTCTTTTTTACCAGGTAAGATTGTAATCAGCTCCCCAGTTCTTTTAGCAATTTCATTTTCTTGCCTAAGTGTTAATTTATGATTTGTTGTAAATGAAATAAATGGCATATATTTTTCCTCCTTATTTTTATTAAGGATATTTTAACACTTTTTATAGCCAATGTTAACAAATTATTAGCTATCTTAATTTGAAGTTAATAAAATTTATTAAAGCGTTTACATAAAGGATTTGATTTCTTTTTTTGATTATGTTAAAATATAAGAGCAAAAGTAGCAATATAATTTTCAAAGTATCACAAGTATTAGAAGATTGTATTACCTTTATGTACCGCCGCAATCCGATATTTGTGATTTAGAGTTACATAGAGTATTTCCTTTTTGCACATCTTTCAAGGAGGTACCATTAATGAGTACAGGTAAAGTAAAATGGTTTAATCAAGAAAAAGGGTTTGGATTTATTACAAATGATGAAGATGGAAAAGATATCTTCGTTCATTTCTCAGCAATCAACGCTGAAGGATTCAAAACTTTAGAAGAAGGTCAAGTTGTTGAATTCGATATCAACGAATCTGATCGTGGACCACAAGCTCAAAACGTAACTGTTAAAGCTTAATAACCAGAAGAAACCCGGTTAATCGGGTTTCTTTTTTATTCAATTATTCCATAATGAAGCAGAGCTTTATAAATTCCTCCATCATAAATATCACTTGTAATATATTCACTAGCTTCTTTTGCCACATCAACACCATTTCCCATTGCAATTGGATGCCCAACTACTTTGAACATACACACATCATTAAAACCATCACCAAAAGCATAGCTATTATCACGTTCTATTTTTAAAATCGTCAATAGTTTTTTAATTCCAATTCCTTTATCATAACCAATAATTGTTGCATCAGCAGAATTATGACCAAAGTGCTCATTTAAAACTACTGTATCTTGTAAATAGGAAACAATCTTTTGGTAATGTTCTTGATCATTAAAATGAACATCAAACATGTGGGCATCGATCTCCTCTGTTTTAAAATCTTCAATAAAATATGGATGTTCGTAATCTGTTTGCATATCAGCTAACTTATTAAAATCAATTCCATGAGCATAGCCAAGATTAACGCCATTAAAATTATATCCACATTCTAATTTATCAAAACTATCCACAAAATAACTAACCTGTTTCCTAGTCAATGGTTCATCCAATAATACCTCTTCTTTATACACGATATATCGACCATTTGCACAAATAAAACCATCAACATATTTTTCAAAATGATATTTTGCGTAAATATATGGTCTACCGGTACAAATAAAAACGTAATGCCCTAGATTTTGTAACTTTCTTAAAGCTTCTTTTGTATCTTCAGGAATAATATTTTTTACTGCTAAAGTCCCATCAATATCAAAAAAGAATATTTTTTTACTCATAATAGTTCCTCCATTACATTATTATACAATAAAAATAAAGTAGAGTTCAATGAACTCTACTCCATAACTCGAATTGCATGATATCCTTCATGAATTGCTGTTAAAATTTTTCTTGGTGCTTTTGCATCACCAATCACTGTAACATCATCATAAATTTCCTCTAAAGCATCTTCTAATTGATCATTTGGTTTAAATCCAGCTGCATTGATAATTGTATCACACACGATTGTATACTCCTGATTATCTTGGAGATATGTAACTCGATTATCTTCAATTTTAGTAACAGTTGCTTTTGTAATTTTATTAATATTATTATCTTGAAGCATTTGTCTCAACGCCTGATCATTATTTAAACAGTGGTCACAACCAAATAAAATATCTTCCTGCATTTCAATAATAGTTACCGTTTCCGCATTTTCTTTAAGATAACATGCTGCCTCACATCCTGCTAGACCCCCACCAATAATTACTATTTGTTTTCCTGCTTCTTTACGGTCAGTCAAAAATTCACTTACAAAACCTGCTTTTTCAATTCCCGGAATTGGTGGCATCATTGGTGATGACCCTGCTGATAGAATAACTTTATCGTAATCTTTTTTAGCGTCTTTGAGCGTAAACTCTGTATTTAAATAAACATTCACACCAGTTTTCAAGCATTGTCTTTCAAGATAAGTAATCAATTTCAAGACATCATGCTTAAAGGTAGGCATTCCTGCCGCCCAAAGTGTACCCCCTAATCGTTCTTCCTTTTCATATAAGTCGACTTCATATCCACGTTTTCTTGCTGTGATAGCAGCGTACATTCCACCTGGACCGCCTCCAATAACTAGTACTGATTTTTTAATTCCATCAACTTTTGGCAGTGCGAATTCTTTTTCTGCATAGCAAAGTGGATTTACAGCACAATAATAATGTTTTCCAGAAAAACCTGCTAATAAACATTCATTACAGCCAACGCATGGTGCAATATCCATTGTATTTCCCTGCTTTACTTTATTAGCCCAATGTGGATCAGCAAGCATTTGATGACCTAAAACAACATAATCCAAAACTCCTTGCGCTACTACTTCTTGTGCTTTTTTTGGATCAAATAACTTTCCTTGCCCCAATACTGGCAATGATACATTTTCTTTAATTGCTTTAACTACATCTAATTGGTGTCCTTCTTCGTTGTAAACAGTTGAAATAGCTTTATACCAAGCCTCATAACATCCTACATCAACATGTAATGCCTCAATCCCTGCATCCTCAAGAATTTTAGCCATAGCAATTCCTTCATCAATTTGTCTAAATCCCTCAACTTTATGAACCGGAGTAAATTTAACTAAAATTGGAAAATCCGGTCCTACATTTGTTCTAATCGCGGCAATACATTCAAGCGTAAAACGCATTCTATTTTCTAATGAACCGCCATATTCATCAGTACGTGTATTCCATTGTTTTGAATGAAATTGATCTAATAAATATCCGCCGTAAGCATGTAATTCCACCGCATCTGCTCCCGCCATTTTTGCTAAAGAAGCACCATATCCAACCTTTTCAACGATATATTTTATATCTTCTTTTGTAAATGGCTTACATTTCAAATCAGGAAACCAAAACGCCCCACAATCACTAGCTGAATATGGTGGTGTAAATGGATCAGTAAATTGTTGTCTTCCCAATCCTGGTGATACTTGAACACAAACTTTAGCGCCATAGTTATGACATCTTTCTACTAACATATTCAAACGCTCAACATGATGAAAATTACTAAGTTCCGTACATGGCCGAGGTTCATATTTAGTGGATACAACATTTGCACCAGTTATAATTAAGCCGGTACCTCCCTTTGCCCTTTCAGTAAAATAATTAATTGCATCGATATTATATGCCCCATCTGCTTCACCAGTTGTTCCCATCGGTCCCATCACGATCCGATTTTTTAATTTCATTTTACCGATATAACTTTTTTCAAATAATTTATTCATAATTTTCCTCCTTTACTTCGGTAATATTTATTTTACTCAAGTAAAGTATAACATAATAATCATAAATGTAAAGGGTTACATTTATGATTACATTACTTGCTTTTTTTACTAGATGATTTATACTTAATTATTAGAAATGAGGAATACGATGACAAAGATTACAAAAGATATTATTATTGAAACAGCTTACCAACTGTTTTTCAAACATGGATATAATAATGTTACAATCAACGATATTTGTAAAGAATGTAAAATCACAAAACCAACTTTTTATACCTATATAAAATCTAAAGACGATATTTTAGCACATTTTTATGATGACATTACAGAAGCAATCGTTGCTAATACGGCTAATATAATCATGGCAGAAAATTATTGGCAACAGTTATTGATCTGTTTTGAAACATTAATGGAAGAATCAATAAAACTCGGCTATGACTTAAGTAGTCAAATGTTTATTATGAATTTAAAAGAAGACCGTGGTAGTTTTGATTTTCGAGATCATTTGACCAATATCGCTATTGCAATTATAAAAAAGGGTCAAGCCACCAAACAAATTAGAAATCAAAACGATCCTGAAATACTATATCAAGCTTCAGCATATGCATTTACAGGTTATGAATTAATGTGGTGCATAAAAAAAGGTCAGTTTGACTGGAAAAAAGAATTAAGAATAGCATTAGAAAACATATATGATGTTGCACCAGAACTTCGAGGTTAAATATGAAACTATATAATACCATAAAAATTAACAATCACAGCTATTATATCAATGATGAGGATGGTGACTCTTGTTATCTAATAATAGGAAATACCCATGCTCTATTAATTGATTTAGGCCTATTTAAAGAACCACTTTTACCGACGATTAAAAATATTACTAATAAAGAATTAATTATAGTATGTACTCATGGTCACTTTGATCATATTGGCACAATCAAAGAATTTAAAGAAGAAACTATCTATTTATCTCATCGAGACCGTGATATTTATTATGATAATGCTCATATTATTAAGGAACTTTCTTTGATTGACTTCAACCAAATCAAAGATTTAAAAAATCATCAGCAAATTGAGCTTGGTAACTTTGAAATAGAAGTCCTTGCTCTTCCTGGTCACACCCCGGGATCAATGATTTTTCTAGACCGTCAAAATAAGTGTATTTACACTGGTGATGCAATTGGTTCCGGCTGTGGTGTTTGGCTACAATTATTCCATAGCCTTGATTTAAAAACGTATCATACCGCTCTCCAGCAGACTATTGACTATCTTGAAAAACAAAGAGTAGACGATACTTGGCATTTTTGGGGTGGACACAATCAACAAGAAATTCAGTCAAAAATTTCTGCATATAATAAGTTAGATTTTGTTTTAATGAAAGATCTTGAACAACTATGCCTAAAATTAATAAACAGTCAGATTACTGGTATAAAAAACTCAGCTCCAACATTTGATGACAACCAAGCCTACTACGCCAGCTATGGTAAAGCTGAGATAATTTATCAAAAAAATAGTTTATAGTGAAATTTTCGGATTTCACTTTCTTTTTTCATTCGCATTAGAGCTATTATCTATGATAAAATAATTCCATATGGAGGTTTACCAATGAAAACATTACATGGTTTAGACTATAGTTTAAAAATAAAAAATACAATTATCAATCACATTAATCAAGCTCAGAAAAATCCTTTTATAAATTATTATTTTATTGTTGACGATCCATTATATTTTGAAGAAGCTTTTTTTAAATATACTGATACACTTTTTAATATTAGAATCATTACATACAATGATTTGATCAAAAAATTATTAGAGCATTATCAACTATACTCTTATCAAGAACTATCCAAATTAGATAAAATCCTAATAACAAAACAACTTATTGAAAATTCTAATAACTTATTCAATACTAATAGTAAAATGGATTTAATCTATGAATTGATTGATATTTTCGATCTTTTCTTTCTTGAAAGTTTTAGTAATTCAGAGTTAGAGCAGCTGCCCCCCCTAGCGAAACAAAAAATTGCAACAATTATCGGACTCTACCAGCAGCTAACTACTTCATTACCTAATAATACATGTTACAAATATGAAGAACTATTATTTGAACAAATCGATAATTCTAATGTTGAAGATCATTATATTTTTATTAGTGAACAAATTTTCAAACAACGTCGCTTTGAACTAATAAAAAAAATATCACTTTATAATGATGTAACAATTTTGGTTAATAATAGTAGCGATTCACGTGATTTGAATAAACCTTTTAATAAATATCATGGTGATCAAAAAAACGTCTTTGAAAATGATAATCCTTATTTGAGCCATCTCAATAAATACTTATTTTCATTACGATCACCAAAGTATGAAAATCATACACCACTACATACAATTATTCAGACTACACCAAAAGCTCAAATTGAAAGTGTAGTATTAAATATTTATCAAGATATTGTAGATAATCACATGCACTATCACGATTATGCTATCTATTACCCCAACCAAGAATATTTAACCTTATTAGTTGATACTCTAAATAATTTTAAGATTCCCCATAATATTAAAAAAAGCTTAATATTCAAAGAATTGGATGCTTGTTTATTATGGATTAGATACTGTTTAAATCATGATAATAATGATCTTTTAGATTTATTGGATACTAAAGTTTTAAGTCGATATAATGACTTTGACTATCTTGATTTGATTAAGAAAAATTATCTTGAAAAAGGTTATCTTGAAGATCCCTTTAGCACCCTATATAACTTTGAAAAAGCGCAATCACTAGATGATTATTCATCAGTAATGATTAATTTTATTAATCAAGAAATGCTTTTTTCACAAAATCAGACAATGCTAATAAACTTCTTTACTAATTTAACAAGTCCCCAGTCCTTTACACTTGCCGACTTTTATAGTTTAGTAAACCAATTAAAACCGTCTTTAAAAGAAGATATCAAACCATGTAATGATCATTTATATTTATTAAATTATCAACAATGTTACAGCGGTATCTTAGAATGCAAAAAAATCTATTTGGTTGGTGTCAATGAAACTGTTGTTCCAAAACAAAATAAAGATACTGGAATATTACTAGATCAAGACTATCAAATTCTACAATTACCTGATTTAAATCATCAAATTAGTGTTGATCAAAATAATATTCTAAAAGTCTTAAACAGCCAAACTGAATTTACAGCAATATGTTTTAGTAATGGAACAATTGATGGTCAACCGCTATTAAAATCTTCTTTGTATAACCAATTAAAACAAATGTTTAAAATTTCAAATATTGATATAAATAATGACTATTATCACTATAGCCTGAAAACCAATTTATATCTACATGGTGGTAAGGATATTGAATTATCATCACTAAATACAATGATTAAGCACTATATACAAACTAATAACCAACCAGATAAATTAACTGTTCCACTATTTTCGAATCATCTCTCAGCAAGTAAGCTGGAAACTTACAATGGTTGCCCATACAAATATTTTAATCAATATGGATTAAAATTATACCCTTTTAAACAACCGCTTTTTCAAATAAATGAAATTGGTACGATCATCCATTACGTACTTGAAAAAACTCAAGCCCTCTTTACTGACAATATTACTGCTAGTAAAGCTGAAGTCGATGATTTAGAAACAGTTATTAACCAACATGTCGAGCAATATTTAAATGAACATGGTTTAACTGAGCGCTTAAATTACGGTACTAATAACTATATTATTAAAACGGTCAAACATGATCTAGTTAATACTGTAATCGTTCTTATCAACCAAATGAAAGCATCTGATTTTTATATTGTTGGTAGTGAAGTTGATATCTATCGGAATTATCCTGATTTTAAATTTAGCGGTATAGTTGATCGAGTAGATCAATATAATCAATATTTAAAGATTATTGATTATAAGTCAAGTAACAAAGACCTTGACCTTTCTTTGGCAATTCAAGGTTTTAATATTCAAATGCTCTTATATTTAGATACTTTAACAAAACAAAAAAAACTTGATAAAGGTGCTTTGTTATACTTTAATACTAAAAAAAGAATCCTTACTAGTTCTTTAAAAATCAATGAATCTGAACTTAGTGAAAACTTTTTCAAATTATATCGAATGAATGGTTATGTTAATAGTGAAGTAGTCGAAGAAGTTGATAACAATATTGATAAAGATTCAGCAATCATTAAAGCAAAATTTGTTAAAAAGGATGACTGTTACAAAGGAAATATTTTAAGTAGTTTCTCTTTTGAACGTTTAATTGATTATGTTAGTCAACATATCGAAAATTTATATCATGAATTAGCAAACGGAAATATTGGAATTAATCCTAAAGGTAGTGATGATGCTACGGTCTTCACTAAAGTTAATCCATGTACTTACTGTAACTATCGTAGTCTATGTAATTTCGATGTCTTCTATAATGAATATACTTTAGTTGACAGTAATAATTTAGAACACTTGCTTGAGGAGGATAATAGCGATGCCAATTAATTCTTTAAATGATGGTCAGTATGAAGCTGTCGTAACCCGCGGATGTTCCATTCTTGTTTCAGCTCCAGCTGGTTCAGGGAAAACTAAAATTCTTGTTAATCGAATCATGGCTTTAATTGAAGATGATGGTTATAATGTCGATCAACTGCTTGTCTTAACCTTTACTAATGCAGCCGCTCTTGAAATGAAACAACGTCTTCAAGTTGCATTAGATGAACGTCTTCAAGAAGATATCAATAAGCCATTGGAACAACATTTATTAAAGCAAAAGCAATTATTACCAAAAGCTTATATTACTAATTTCCATGGTTTTTGCAGTACTCTTTTGAAACAATATGGATATTTGATCAACCTTAATAGTAAATTTGATATTTGCACTGATCCTTCACTCATCAAACACCAAATTCTCGATAACTGTATTGAAACATGGGCAGAAGATCAAACATTTATTGATTTTATCAGTACTTATTTTCCAGAATACTATTTTAACAACTTTAAGAACGCTATTTTCAAATTTGAAAATTTAAGCAATACTATTTATGACTTTGATAATTATATTGATGCAGTCAAAAAAGATATTTATTATCACATTATTAACAACGATGATGATGCTATAAACAATTGGCCTATCAGTAATAAAATTATCGAACTATTACATCAACAAGCTACTATGGGATTGAATAAGGTTTATGAATTAGCTAGTTATGCCAGTTCCCATAATTTGTCTTTTTACTATCAAAATCCCTTTGGTGATAAGCCTAAGAAAGCAGATTTACCAAGCCCATATGATTGTCATTTAAAATATTACTTCGATGTCATCAAGGCAATAGAAAGTAAAAACATGACGAATATCATTACCGCTAGTAAAGCTAGTTTGATGAAAAGTTATGATAGTAGAGGTTTATTTAATGAGGATAATGAACTTTATAAAAAAGAATATAATCGTCTTAAAAATAATATCATCAAATTTTATCGCGATAAATTTAATGATATCGTATACGATGATTTTGATGAGTTTAAATTAACTTTATCAACCTCTTTAGAGCCTTTAGAAAAATTAATTACTTATTTAAAACAGTTTAAACAGGCCTACCAAGATTATAAGCTAGCTCATAATCTTTTAGATTTCAATGATCTTGAAGCTAATGCATTAGAATTACTAGAACCCAAATACGGAATTGTTACACTTCTATACCAACAATTAAAAGAGATCATGATCGATGAATACCAAGATACTAATCAGATTCAAGAAACTCTAATTAATAAAATTGCAGATCTTCATGAACCCAAGATCAATCGCTTTATGGTTGGAGATATGAAACAATCGATTTATCGTTTTAGAGAGGCTGACCCGGAAATTTTTAATGAGAAATATCTTACTTTTAATCTACTACCTAAAACTAAACGTATTGACTTAAAATTTAATTACCGATCAAATAAAATTGTCCTTGACAGTGTCAATTATATTTTTAATCAAATCATGGATAAGGATATTGGCGGTCTTGATTATTACTTAGATGAAAGTGCCAAATTGAATTATGATTTTTTACGTAAAGAAGGTGCAAAAGAATTAGAAGATTTGCCAGAAGTCACCGCCAAAGCATCACAACGTCTTGATGAAGAAGCACGCTTTACTAGCGAAGTCATCCTATCATATCAAACTGGTACTATAAGCAATGATGCTGAATTAGAAGCAAAAATTGTTGCTAAAAAAATTCAGGATATGATTGGTCACTTAGAATTGGATAATTTTAACGGCACAAAAAGACTGGCAGATTATAAAGATATTGTTGTTTTAATGCGTAGTACTCGCAGCTTTATAGCTTTTAAAAAGATATTTAATAAATTTAATATTCCTAGTCATATTGTTTTATCTCAAGGTTTTTTACAAGCTCCAGAAATAATTAATCTCGTTAATGTTTTAAAAGCTTTTAATAATCGCCTTGATGACATCGCCTTTACAAGTTTACTAAAGGGCAATTATGTAATAAGTCATTTTAGTGAGAATTTTTTAGCGCAAATTAAAATTGATGAAACTATCTCAATGTTTGATAATTGTATTAATTATCTTGAAAAAAAATTAGATAATTATGAAGCTTTAGAAACATTTATAAATTATTATCAAGATATGCGAAACTATTTTAATAGTCATTCTATTAAAGAAAGTTTGATGAAATTCCTTGAGGATAGTAATTATTTACCTTTCTTAGCTTCATTAGTCAATGGTCCTCAACGAGTTGCAAATATTGAATTAATGATTCAAAAGTTAGATGAAATGCATGATGATTCTTTAAATACAATAACTACTAAATTTGATGATATGATCAATAATGGAGTCAATCTCTCTCCCGCAATGGTTTCAAGTAATGATGATAATGTTGTTTCTTTTATGACTATCCATAAATCTAAAGGATTGGAGTTTCCAATTGTTTTTGTTTCTAATATGCAAAATAAATTTAATCAGCAAGATGCCCGAGAACGAATCATTAGTGATAAAAAATTAGGAATTGCGATCAAACCGCGAGTAAAATGTGATTTAGAACCCTATCAAGACGTTATTGTTGAATACGAAAATAAATATCGAAAAGTAATTGCAACAGCACAGACTAGTGAAGCAATCAACGAAGAAATGCGAATTTTTTATGTTGCATTGACTAGAGCTTCACAAAAACTAATTATGACTGGCTTAATTAAGGAACCCCAAGATCTTATCAAATGGCAAAAATATGTAATTAATAATAGTGAAGATTCAATGATAAATCCACGTTGTAAAGATAAAGTAATTCTTTATCATAATGCACGTAAGCAAAATAGCTATTTAGATTGGTTAGGAATTTCTTTAATGAGTCACAGTAATATTATTAATCAAGGTCTAAAAAAAGAACTCCTAGACCATGATCAAACAGATGATCTTGTTAATGAAATAAAACAAAATTTTCAAACTATTTTGATTCATCAAAATAAGCATTTAATTCAAGAAAATACTAAACATAGTAAATTTTCTATCAAGATTCTTAGTCATCATGATGTTGAAGAACAAATTATCGTTTCAAATAAAAGTGATACTATTCTTGACTTAAGCAGCTATCATCGATATAGTAATTTTGAATATCCATACCCAACTAACCTAGAAAAATCCATTGCTGTAACTCGTAAAATTGAAGATGGCGATAGAAGTTTTAAGGATATAAGTTATGAGCTTGATGATTCCCCAGTTGATGCTGGAACACGTGGAACAATTATTCATAGTGTGCTTGAACATCTTGATATTGACGTTCATTTAGATTTATCAGATAACTTAAATAAACTCAAACAAGCAAACCTTTATGACAATGAAGCCTGGCAATTAATTGATAAATATCAACAACATCTTGAAAACTTTATTACTAGCCCAGTTTATCAGTTAATGGTTAATGCTGACTATCTTTATCGTGAAAAAGAATTTTCTATGCTTGAAAACGGACAAATTATTCATGGAATTTTTGATGTTGTCTGTATTAAAGATAATCAAATAACAATTATCGATTATAAGACTGATAATTTGAATAAAAACACTAGTAAAGAAATACTGATTTCTTTACATAAGCCGCAAATGGATTATTACAAAAAAATATTAGCTCGTGTTTTCCCACAAGCTAATATCCAGGCAATCGTTTATTATCTATATATTAATAAATATGTAACTATTTAAAAATGGGTTATCCGTAACCCATTTTTATTTCACAACAATATCTTTAATATTCTTTAAGATGATTCGCGTCATACCGCCCTCATCCATTTCCTTGACGATATCTACACCTTCAAGATAATCCTCAACATTTAATTCAATAATTCGATCATCATCTAAAACTAATTTACAACGTGACATCCGATCTAGCGATACTGGAACGTTGACAATTTCATCATCTTCTTCAATTCCCAGATCGCGCATAATTAATTCAACCTCTTCAGTTGCATTATAGTCGTTTCCCATAACTTTTTTAGCCAATTCCATCGGTTTTACCGGACGATGATCCATTACTAAATCAACAAGTTCTTTTTTTACTAATGGTAGGGGATCCCCTTCAACAACATTATATTCACTGTCAACTTTCTTTACAACTTTATTAACAATACTCATTTTTTGCTTATCTGTTAATTTTGGTTCACCTTTAATATATTGTTCATTCAAGTAATATCCTGGTTTCCCATCAATCATATAACGTTTTTCAATAATCGACAAAATATTATCTTCAACATTGATAATAATTGCTTCTTCAACAGCTGTTGTTTTATTTGGTAAAATTTGTTGATTAATAAATCTAATACTACGTATACCATCATTTTCTTCAATTAAACTCATTGGCATAGTTTTATAGTTTAACTTAATAATTAAAACAAATTTCTTACCATCTACTTTTAATTCTACAAACATTAAATTAGCATTTGGCATTTCTTCAATTTTTGTACATAAATCAAATAAATCTTGCGTTATTTTAATCGATTCTTCTTTAAACGCCTCATTACTTTCAATCATTTTTTTACCAGCTTGTAATAAGTGATGCTCACTACCGGTTACCAATTCTTTAATTCCAGAATTTTCTAAACATTTTTCAATTTTTTTATCATAATACTCAGTTGTTCCTTCAGTTAAATTAATAAATGTATCTGAGTAAATAATTTTACTATGTTCCAAATCCAACATATGAATCAAAATCTTATCAATTATAATTGTATTATTCATTCTTTCATCACCACGGTTAAGTATATCATATTTTGTTGAAATACGATATAATAATCTTGGTGATTAAAATGAAAATTATTATCGCACCGGCAAAGGTGATGAAAACAAAACAAGTAAATATTGAAACTACAGATATCTTATTTAAAGACAAGACTACACAGCTACATAATTATTTAATGAAATTTAATCTTGATCAACTCCATGACATAATGAAAATATCTTTTAAAATGGCGGATACTGTCTATAGTTATTTCCACAATGAATATACTGCGGTTCCTGCACTATACTGCTATCAAGGTACTGTTTTTAAACAGCTTAGTTTGAAAGACTATGATGCAGACGATTTTGTATACTTAGAACAGTATTTAAATATTTTATCGGCTTATTATGGCATCTTGAAATACAATAGTGCAATAACCCCATATCGTTTAGATATGATTATGAAGATTGATTTTAATTTATATCAATTTTGGCAAGATGAAATTGATAATTATTTTAAAAATGAAGACTATATTATTTCCCTAGCCTCTAAAGAATTTACTAAGATGCTATCACATCCCCATATCATAAACATTGACTTTGTTGAAGATAAAGCAGGTAAAATGGTACGCAATTCAATGTATGTCAAACAAGCTCGGGGAAAAATGCTTGATTTAATGGTTAAAAATAAGATTAGTGATCTTGATAGCTTAAAACGTCTAACGTTTGATGGCTATATATATCATGAAGAATTATCAACAAACGATAATTATGTTTACATTAGAAATGGAAAACAAACATATAAAAAGCTATAATAAAAATAGATGGCGTGCCATCTATTTTTATTTATTTAAATATTCTTCTAAGAAATTTATCATTCTTTCCATTTCTTCATCTGTCCCGATACTAATTCTTAAGTATTGATCAATTCGCTTAGTATTCCAATGACGAACGATTATTCCTACTTGCCGCAATGCTGTAAATAATTCTTGGCCTTCAACATCAGGATGTTTTACAAAAACAAAATTTGCATAACTGTCAGGTACAATAAAACCTAATTCTTTTAATCTTGTTTTAGTCATTTCTCTTGTTTTAATTACTTTAGCACACTTTGCTTTTGTATCTTGATCGTCAAGGATACTCGCTAAACAAATTTGTTGTGCGACATAATCAACTGGATAAGAATTAAATGAATTCTTAACATCATACAAATGTCTGATTGCCTCTTTACTTCCTAAAGCTATTCCTAGTCTAATTCCAGCTAAAGAACGTGATTTAGAATATGTTTGTGTTACAACTAGATTATCATATTTATCAATTAAAGAGACACAACTAGTTCCACCAAAATCAATATACGCTTCATCAATGACTACAATACTGTCAGGGTTATTTTTTAATATTGTTTCTATAAAATCTAAATCAACTAACAAACCAGTTGGTGCATTAGGATTTGGAAAAATAATTCCACTATTAGGCTGCATAAAATCATTAAGATTAATTTTGAAATCACGGTCTAATTTAACCAGTTTATATGCCATTTGATATAATTCACAATATACCGGATAAAAAGAATATGTAATATCCGGGAATAAAATTGGTTCCTTTCCATTAAAGAACGTTAAAAAAATCAACGCAAGTACCTCATCAGAACCATTCCCCAAAAATACTTGTTCTTCTTCAAGTCCATAATAATTAGCTAATTCTTTACGTAAATCAACAGCATCACTGTTTGGATATAACCTTAAACGATCAATATCCAAAGATGTTAATACTTCCTTAATTTTAGGACTAGGTCCATAAGGATTCTCATTTGTATTTAACTTGATCATATTCACAATTTTAGGCTGTTCCCCTGCTACATATGGTTCAACCTCGCGCAATTTATCTTGCCAACTCATATAATTCCCCCTTATTTAAGCATTTCATCAATCAACTCCGATAAATAATCGACTTGTTTATCACTATGCTTTTTAATCAGTTCATCCGCTCGATTAAAAGTGTAACCATGATCCGCGTGCTCAAACATACTAATATCGTTATACGAGTCCCCAATCGCATAACTTACAACATCTTCATTAAGTAAACTAACTAGATTGCTAATTCCAGTTCCTTTCGTACATCCACTTGGCGTAATGTCTAAATAATGCATATTTAATGTACCATGCGCTTCATCTGCATAATGTTCATCTATATATTTTTGAATCTTTAAAACTTCATCAATCTGCTGGTTGTCTTGATTTATCGCTATTATATCAAACTCCTCAACATTTGGATACTCTTTTATAAAATCATGCTCATTCGTTACAATACTACGTCCTACCTCATCATAAATATATGTTTGACCTCTCAAATACCCTAATGTCTTTTTTCCATCATAAAAATATATCCACATATCATCATATTTCAAACAATGTTCTATGATATCAATACCAGCTTGTTTTGAAATAACTCGTTTAAATAATTCTTGATCATTACGATCAACAATATGAGCTCCATTATTTAAAACTAAATAGTCATAATATAAATCTAATTTGTTTGTACTGCGTAATGCTTCTTCATAATTTCTCCCAGTATTAAAAGCAAACAAGTGCCCAGCCTGGTGAAGCTTTTCCACTTTCTCTTTATCCGGGGGATATAATAACCCATCTAAATCAATAATTGTTCCGTCCATATCACAAAATAGTATTTTTTTCATAAAATCCTCCAATATATAGCCATATTATAACAGTTTAGACTAAATCATCAAAGAGCTGATAAAGCATTTGATTACTTTTATTTACTTCTTGTAACGCTGTTTCAATATCTTTCGCCACAATTTTTCCATCTTGCAGGCATACACACTTACCGCTTTGATTATCTTGAAGAAGTTCTATCGCTTTATTTGCCATCCTTGCAGCTAATATCCGATCTTCCGGCACCGGTGAGCCGCCTCGTTGAATATGTCCTAAAACAATCGAGCGACCTGAAAATCCTGTTTCTTCACTGATTCGTTGTGCTAGCTTTTCAACATCTAAAATTTTTTCACTTGCAATTACAATTGCATGGCGTTTATTATAAACAATTTCATTCTTAATCAACTCTTTGATTACATGCTCTTCATCATAGCCTGTCTTATTAGTGATAACAAGTTCACTTCCACAAGATATAGCTGCATAAAGAGCTAAATTATCTGCATTGTTACCCATTACTTCAACTACAAAACAACGATGATGAGAACTTGAAGTATCACGTAATTTATTTACTGCATCAATAATATTACATAATGCAGTATGAAAACCAATCGTTTCATCAGTACCATTGATATCATTATCAATAGTTCCAGGTATTCCAATACAATTTATACCTTTTTTTGCTAACGCTTGTGCCCCACGGTAACTACCATCACCTCCTATTACAACAAGACTATCTATTTCATGTTCTTTTAAATTGTTTATTGCTCTATCTTGAACTTCATCTAAAGTAAACTCCGGTAGACGTGATGATTCTAAAATAGTACCTCCTTTTGCAAGAATTTCAGAAACATCTCGATAGCCTAAGCGTGCTATTTTACCCTCTACTAATCCTCGATAGCCTTCATATATTCCATAAACTTCAAATCCATGTTTTATTCCTACTCTGACAATTGCTCTGATTGCTCCATTCATTCCAGGAGCATCACCGCCAGAAGTTAATACTGCGATTTTTTTCATTTTTTCACCTCATTTAACTTTCTCTTCTAACCAATTTTGATAAAACTCTAGTTGATTCTTTAGATGAAAAAAGTGTTCCCCATTTTCCATGATTTTTAAATCACAATTAAAATGACTGGCAAATTTCTTTATATATTCATATTCACATAAATTGTCATTTTCACCATACAAAATCATTGTTTGACTATTCCATTCGGTGACTGAATGTTCTTTAACATAGCAATAATAGTCATAATACAATGTTTCCCCAATAGGTGTTTCAATCATTTTTTGTTCTTTTAATTTTTCTTCATTTATTTCAAACCAAATCATCATATTTTCAATTAAACGTTGCATATCAACAACTGGTGATAAAAATAAACACTGATTAAATTTAACACATTGATAAGCTAATAAACTAAAAAATGCTCCTAAGCTACAGGCCCATAAACTTATCTTTTCATATTTTCCTTTAACATAGTCATATATCTTTAATAATTCCTCTGTACAATTTTGTGCATTACACAAAGTATCTTCATATACTCGATCCCCATGTTTTGGCAAATCAAAACTAACTATTTGATATCCTCTATTTACTGCTGTCTTTGCTAGCATTTCTATAACAATATCTTCTTTATTAGATTTATTCCCATGAACTGCAAGAAAAACTTTTGAACTCCCTGCTCCCCAGATAACTGCAGGGATATTATCAATTTTTAAATATTTCTTTTTCATCTTCCCACCACTTCCTTATCAATGATTATAACATAGTCCAAATTTAATATTTAGCTTTTGCAAAAAATAATACTACAACAGTTTATGTTGCAGCCTTGTCTTTGGCTGGTGGTTGGTAGCACGAAACCTCCACAGCGGGCTTTCATCACCTAGTTTTATGTCGTGCGCAGCACAGCAAAAAAGGAACTGATTATTCAGTTCCTTTACTATTACCCACTAATTTATTCATATCAGCTTTAGTTTTATATGTGATTTTTAATCGATAACCATCTTCGCTTGAAAGAATTCTCATTGACACTTTTGTATCATCTTCTGATTGAGTGATTCCTATTCCATAATTACCAATACTTTCATTTCGTTCATTAAAATCATTTTCTAATTGATTAAACTTCTCTCCAGCTTTATTAAAACTTACATACATATCATCACCGTTAATCAATTTAACAATTTCTTTTAACATCGGATAACTTTGCTCGTTGATTTTCATAGCTTCAAAATCTTTAAAGCCGTTAATAGTATAACCTATATTAACAGCATTAGTTGTTCCTGATAAGTCATATGAAAAACTAATTGACATTGTTTCATTTTTACCAATCTTTAAATCATAATTCAGACTTGTATAAACATTATTTTGATCAGTTACATAAAAATCATAATCTTTATCAATCGTTGTTTTACCATACTTATCAGTAATTGCAGTTAAATCATTTTCTAACTGCTTGATCTTCTTAACATAACTATCACTATTAGTTACTAGTTTATCAAAATCTTTTAAACTCCCAAACTGATATTCTGTTACCTCTTTATTAATATTAACCTCACCTAGTGGACCTAGTGTAATTGCTTTATCCGGTGTAGTAACAGTATTACTTGCAGTTCCGTCACCTAAAAAATTACCAAATAACATTGATGAAATCAGCGGTGAGAAAATCAATACTAAAGCTAAAATACCGTATAAATAATTAGGAAATGTATTTGTTCTTTTCATGGGTTGATAGCCTTTTTCTAAGCGTGTACCACAATGAGGACAAACTTTGGCACTATCAGGAATATTTTTTTTACAATGTAGACATTGTTTCATGCAATCACCTACTCATATATATTTGCCATCCAGGTCTTAAAGTCTTCCACAAATTTTTCTTTTGCCTGGGCTTTTTTTGTATCATCTTTTATTTCATAATACTCTTCACTTAGATAAGTATACTCGCTAATTGTTTCACCTTTATTAACTAATTTTAAAATTGGTGTCCAATTAAAATCTAACTCCTCACGAATATTTTTATAAAAATCAATTTCTTTTTCAGATGCCCCCTCTTGCATGGCGGCATCACGAAATGCCTGAATATTTAAATAATATAAATAAGTACCCTTATTTTCCTCTAAATACGATGTTAAAATCGGATGAAACTCTTTACAATCTCCGCAATCAGGACGACCAATATATAAAACAAAAGTATCATCACTAGATAATTTGTTTTCTAATTCATCATAAGTAATTTCATGAAGACCTGATAAACTATTGTCTTTTTTTATACGATTAATGGATGCGTCTTGGCATCCACTAATCATTAATACACATACAATTAAACTTAATAATTTTTTCATTATTTAAGTAAAGATTCTCCATCCATTTCAGCTGGAATTTCAAGTCCTAATAATTGTAAAATCGTAGGCGCTAAATCTCCTAATTTTCCACCCTCTTTTAATTCTAAATGAGAATTTGTTACAATTAAAGGCACTTCATTTGTAGTATGCGCTGTAAATGGGTTATTATCTTCATCTAACAACATTTCACTATTACCGTGGTCAGCAGTAATTAACATTGTTCCACCTAATTCAAGAACTTTATTGTATACTTCACCTACACATTCATCAACAACACTCACAGCTTTAATTGCTGCTGGTATAATTCCTGTATGTCCAACCATATCGCAGTTTGCAAAGTTAACAATAACAACATCGTGAATATCTTTATCTAATTCTTCAATTAATTTATCTTTTACTTCATATGCTGACATTTCTGGTTGTAAATCATAAGTAGCTACTTTTGGTGAATTTACTAACACTCGAGTAGCACCTTCAATTTCCTTATCAACACCACCGTCAAAGAAGAAAGTAACATGAGCATATTTTTCAGTTTCTGCAATTCTTAATTGTTTCATACCTTTTGCAGATAAATAATCACCAAGTGTATTAGTTAAACTTGGTAAAGCAAAAGCAATCGCACCATTAACACTATCTGCATATTTCATCATACAAACAAATGTTAAATTTTTTGGCACATTATTAAATGCATGGTCATAGAATCCATCATTAGTCATCACTGTTGCTAATTGAATCGCACGGTCAGGTCTAAAGTTTGCAAAGATAACTGAATCACCATCAGCTACTTGTCCATCAACATTTTTATTATATCCAGGAATTACAAATTCATCATAAGTTTCTTTAGCATATGAATCTTTAACATATTGAACAGGACATTCAAAGCTTTCACCTTTATGATTAACGATAGCATCAAACGCTAATTCAACACGATCAAACCTCTTATCACGATCCATTGCGTAATATCTACCAGATACAGTTGCAATTTCACCAACACCTATTTCTTCAATTTTATCTGCTAATTCTTTAACAAAATCAGCACCACTATCAGGAGCAACGTCACGACCATCTAAAAATGCGTGTACATATACTTTTTCTAAACCTTCTTGTTTAGCTAATTTTAATAAGGCATAGATATGTTCATTTGAAGAATGCACTCCACCATTTGATAATAATCCCCAAATATGTAATTTAGTATTATTTTCTTTGGCATTATTAATTGCTTTTAAGAATTCAGCATTCTTATAGAATGTTCCATCTTCAACAGCTTTATTGATTAAAGTTAATGATTGGTAAACTGTTCTTCCAGCTCCAATATTTAAATGTCCAACTTCACTATTACCCATTTGTCCATCAGGTAATCCGACAGGCATTCCAGAAGCTTTAATTCTTGTTGTTGGATAAATCATTTCTAAATCATCTATATTTGGTGTATTTGCAAGTTTAACTGCATTTCCATCAATTCTTTCACTTAATCCGTATCCATCTAAAATACATAATACAATTGGTCTTTTTTTCATTATCTAATTCCTCCATTTTCATGAACCATTATAACTTGTTTAACTACAATAATCAAACAAGAAATACTTGAAATAATCTAAATTTAATAACTTTTTACTAACAAAATCTCTTCAGTTAAAATAGTTTTATATTTCTATAATATATTGATATATAAATAATATAGTTATATAATTATAATATAAATAATAAAGGGGAAATGCTATGAAAAAATTATTATGTTTATTACTCGTTTTTATGCTGTGTGGTTGTAGTATTGATAAAAGAGCAACTACTAAAACTGTTGATGTCAGTCCATATCTCTATAAAATTAGTGACAATAATAATCACTATCTTTATCTATTAGGAACCTGTCATCCTGGTCGTGATCAAATTGATAAACTTGATATAACTACCGAAAAAGCAATCAAGGATAGTCAAAGTATTGTTTTAGAATGTTCATTAGATCAAAATGAAACTGCTAAATATCAAAATTATCTTTTAGAAAACAGTTTAGGTGAACTAGATTTGATTAACTATATTCCTAAATTAAAAGAAAACTATCCTACACTAAAAAAATACCGTGTTAATGAATTTAATGCTATGGCAGTAAGTTCTTTAGTAACCTCTGATATTCTAGACGAAGTAGATGGCAATAATAGCACTTCCATTGATGCTTACCTTTTTAATCTCACCAGAAGTAAAAAGATTCCTTTTGAAGAAATGGAAGGAATTGAATTTCAGATGCAATTATTTTCACAATTATCTAAAGAATCACCTCACGCAATTTTAGAATCCTTAAAAGATCGACAACAATTAATCAAAAGTACAAAATTGATCCTTGACAGTTATTATAATCATGATCTTGATACATTAGCGACAATATACAGCTATCAAGAACTACCAGATAATGAATATCAACAAGAATATCAAAATTATCAACAATTATTAATAATTGACCGTAACCAAACTATGCAAGCTAAAATAATAGAATATTTAAATCAAAATAAAGTCGTTTTCATCGGCGTTGGTGTAGGTCATGTTGTTGGTGATTTAGGATTAATAACATCGTTAAGCGCAGCCGGTTATAAAGTAGAAAAATTAGGTTAAAAAATAAAGGTCTAGAATTTATCTAGGCCTCATTTTTTCTTTTTCTTTGGCGAACTTAAAATGTACATTCCAATAAAACAGAGAATCAAAGGCCAGTAGCCTTTTATATAGTATGCAATCGTTGATACTATTCCTTGAAAGTCTTTAGTTCGATCCATGGTTAAAATCATTCCTAAAATAATTAATACAATTCCCGCATTCTTTCTAAAGTCCATTTTAATCACCCCCATTATCATAGCAAGGGCAATCAAATGAATTTGTCGATTAGAGGATAGAACGTGCAAACCGTAATAAATTATTTACATCTACAGGTTCTTTACCTTTTTGTGAATATACATAAATTCTATCATGATCATGATATTCAAATTTATTAGAATGAATAATACTATTAATATCCCGACGTATGTCCTCATCAATATGAATAAACAAGTTTTCAGACATTTTTCTAAGTAAAATGCATAAACTTGCTAACGCTAATTCTAAATCAAAATATGCTCTAATTAAATCTTTTTGGATAACATGTTCATCAAAGATACCTTCTTTTATTTCAACTTTTTCAATATGATTCAAAACGGCATCGACACTATTTAACTCATCTTCAAGCATATCCAAGTAACATTCTTCTTTAATTTCTCTTTTGTTCATCTACAAGCTTATCCTTTTCCTTAATCATTTGTTTCAATTCTTTTGCATATAACACAAATGACAATAACATTAATGCACTGCTAGTGATAATCATTAACTGACTAGCAAAAGTATCAGGAATGTGATACCCAATAAGAATTATTACAACAAAATAAAAATAAGCTGTTGCAATTTTCCCCCACCATGAAGCTCCTTTTATTTTTAAGCCATAATCATATAAATATAATCCAACAATTCCTAACATTCCATCTTTCAATACAATTATTATTAATAACACCCAAGCTAAGGGATATGTAAATAACAAAGTAATCGCAATTGTAAATTGTGTTAATTTATCAGCAATCGGATCAATTAATTTTCCAAAATCTGTAATCATATTATATTTTCTTGCAATATAACCATCTAAACAATCACTAATACCTGAAAGCACAAGAATAAATGCTGCAATAATATAATGATGTTGCCATTGTGCATTAAAATACACAAATAAAAATACTGGTATTAATAAAATTCTAAAATAACATAAGCAATTTGGTATATTAAATAACTTTGTTTTATCTTTCATATTCATCTTCTATCCCTCTTTTTACATAATTATAGTTAACTTATTAAATAAGTCAATGATAGAAGATTTAAAGTATCTTTTTCATTGTAACATGCGGGCACCACTCATCATAATACATATCTCCATCAGGTTTATATCCTAATTTTTCATAAAATTTCTGAGCCTGCTGTTGAGCTGACAACTCAGTTTCAAGACAGCCTAATTCTTTAGCTTTGTTCTCTAAAGCAGTGACAACCTTACTTCCTAATTTTTGCCCACGATATTCTTTGATCGCTGCAATTCTTCCTAAGATCATTGTTGTCTTATCTTTAAAATACATTCGTCCAACCGCAATCGGCTGCTCATCCTTATAAATCACCAGATGATACGCAGTATTGTCAAGCTTATCAAACTCCTTTTCAAAGCCTTGTTCTTCAACAAATACAGCTTGGCGAATTAAAGCTGCATCTTTAAAAGATGTTTTACCATAACTAAATTTAAAATCCAACTTAGATTCTATCATCATTAATAATGTATCAACTTCTATAACTTGAGCAAATCGATTCTTCCAAATCTTTTCTTCTAAATATTGCTTTAACACTTTTCCACTTATTATATCATTGTCAAAAGTCGTTGTAGCATCTTTTGGAACAATAACTCTATATCCTAATTCAAATGCTACTTTAATACTAGTATCAATACAATATTCACTTTGCATACCAACGATAATCAGATCTTGAATTCCCTGTGATTTTAAATATGCATCTAAATTTGTATTTTTAAATGCACTATTATATTCCTTTTCAAAAATTTTATCATCTTGTCTCGGAGTAATCCGTGAATCTATTTGCCAACCATCACTATTTAAAATCAATTCCTCATCATGATGACGAACATAGACGATTTCGAGATGTTGATTATGACATACCCTGATTAGTTTTCGAATATGCTCGATCATCTTATTTTCATCTACTGGATACTGGCTCGTCAAAGCAGTTTGAACATCAATTATTAATAAACATCTTTTACGCATCATTTTCCTCCATTGTATCAACTAAAAAAGTCGTAATCGTTGAATACACAGTTTCCTTATATTTTTCATTGAGAATTTCATGGCGCATATGCTCAAATAAAATTGAAATCACATGTTGATAGCCTTGTTTTTTTAAATGAGTTACAGCATTATTAAATGCTTTTTCATTAATCAAGCAAGGATCTTCTTTGCCAGAAATAAATAAGACTGGTAGTTTTTTATTTGCTTCATAATCTATATTTTTATATGTATTTTGCATTAAACTTAATAAATTATAAAATCCATTTACACTAAATGTGAAGGTACACAGCGGATTATTATTATATTCATCAACTACTTGGCTGTTACTGCAAATCCATTCATTTGGCTTATCAAAGCCCTTATTAAAAGCACCAAAAGACATTTTCTGTAATAGTTTACTATGATACTTATCCCCCTTGACCATTGCTATCGCTTTGCATAATAACTTTCCTAATCCGGCTAATTTATTTTTACTTGGGCTGCCACAAACTATTAATGCATTAATTTCATGATCATACTTTTGAATATAATTTCTTACAACTAAAGAACCCATTGAATGCCCAAATAAACAAACTGGTAAATTTGGATATTTTTTCTTAATATAATTAGTTAATTGGTGAACATCTTCAACGATTGCACGGGCACCTTCACCATAAAAATAACCCAAATCAGTTTCATCTAAAACACTTTTTCCGTGTCCACGATGATCATGTATGATAACAACATATCCACAGTCATTTAAATATTCAATAAAATCTAAATAACGCTCTTTATGCTCACACATACCATGAACAATCTGAAAAATTGCTTTTGGGTGTTCCGGCGCTGAAACAATTACGTCTAAAGGTAATTTATCAGATATTGAATTAATTTTTAGATACTCCATCGTTTTTCTCCTTTTCATGATTATATCATATTGATTGCTTGAATAAACTAAACAAACTCTTATTTTTATCTAAATAAACAAAAACCTGCAAATTATGCAGGTAATCATTTTTGTTCAATTGTATTTTCAGTAATAACTAGCTTCCGCTTCTTTAGAATCATATTAATTACTTCACTGGCTAATGAATATAAACAAGCAGCACTAGGAACCGCAATGACCATTCCAAATACACCAAATAAATCACCGAAAACAAAAATTGATAATAAAACCCCAATTCCAGGTAGGCCAACTGAGTTTCCAACAACACGCGGATAAATGAAGTTATCTTCTAACTGTGATAAAATCTGAAAATATACCATAAACCAAATTGCCATCAAAGCATCTTTTGATAAAATTAAGACTGCACCTACAAACATTGCGGCAATTGGACCAAAAAATGGAACAAATGAAAATATTGAAATAATTGTAGCAATCAATTCAGGGTATGGAAAATTAAACAGCTTCATAGTTACATAGTACAACACCCATAAAATACAAGCTTCAACCAATTGACCACTGATAAAATTTGAAAAAACTTCATTAGTTTTATGTGCATAATCAAAAATTACACAAGTAACTTTATAACCACAAAGTGCTCCAATTGCTTTTCTTAATTGTCGTAAAAAAGTTTCCTTATTTCCAAGCAAATATAGAGAAAAAATAAATCCTGTAAATACTACTCCAAATGTAGATAAAAAATTTGTTGCATTATTCATGATTCCCCCAGCACTTCTAGTTAGGATATCTAGTGCTTGACCGACCATATCTTGCCAAGGCATATTGATTAAATCTTTAACACTAGCAATATTTTCCATTCTAAAATCAATATTGAAATAGATAAATATATCATCGATGTTATTAAATACTGATGTTAGAAAAGCAGAAGTATTACTGATCAATGAAATTAAACTGCTTATTAAATTTGGAATTACGATACTAGCAATCAAAACAATTAAACAAATAAATAGTATCAGTGTTGCAATTATTGATAAACCTCTTTTTTTTCGATATAAAAAACTAGTTTTTGTACAATATTTTGTAATTTGTTTTTCAATCAGCTTCATAGGCTGATTGAGAATATATGCAATAATAATCCCATAAAACAAATATACCAGCGTCCCTAACAACGTACTGATCATTCCATAAATATTACCTAAATTCATAAGTAAATATATCAAAAAAACTGTAAACGCTGAAATTATCAATCCAGGTTTAACATGACGTTTCAAATCATCATCTAAATTAAAATTACGCATCTAATCACTCCTTATTCCGCTTGATTATAACATATTTATCATACATTTTATAACCATTCGTGATATTTATTTAGATAAACACGTTTAACTACTGTTGTCAATGCAATATATAAAATAACAATTATTATTAATAATCCAAAATAATAAGCTGGCAAACTAGTAAGCCCAATTGCTTTAGCTAAGTGACTAAATGGAATAAGCGTTAAAACAAATGCAGATAATAATGTAAAAATCGTTACAAATAGGGCAGGTTTACTTTGAATAAATGGTACTTTTGCTGTTCTAATTAAATGAATAACAAGAATTTGGCTCCACATTGATTCAATAAACCAGCCCGTTTGAAAAACTGCAATGAAATAATCAGGATTTGTTAATGATTGATAACTTCCTCCAGCCATTATTGGGGCTATAAAATAAAACATCAATACATATGTCATAATATCAAAAATTGAACTAATTGGTCCCATCCATAACATAAATCTTCCAATTGATGATGCTTCCCATGTTCGAGGGATTTTTAAATACTCCTCGTCAACACGGTCAAACGGTAAGGTTATACAAGCAATATCATAGATTAAATTTAGCAACAATAACTGAATTGGTGCCATTGGTAAAAATGGTAAAAATGCACTTGCAATTAAAACTGAAAACATATTACCAAAATTAGAACTGGCCGTCATTTTTATATATTTAATCATATTAGCATAAACTTTGCGGCCTTCAACCAATCCTTTTTCAAGAACCATTAAGTCTTTGTCTAATAAAATTACATCAGCTGCTTCTTTAGCAATATCTACTCCACTATCAACAGAAATTCCTACATCGCTTGCCTTTAGAGCTAATGCGTCATTAATACCATCGCCCATATATCCAACGCTATGTCCATTTTCTTTTAAAACTTTAATAATCAGTGCCTTTTGTTCCGGTGATAATTTTGCAAAAATTGTTGTTGTTTCTACAACTTCCTTCAGTTTATCCAAGCCCATCTTTGCAACATCTTGGCCTAATAAAATATTTTCAACATTCAATCCTACCTTTTGACAAATTGCTTTAGTTACTTTTTCATTATCTCCTGTCAAAATTTTTGTTGCTACACCATGTTCCTTCAATGCTTTTATCGCTGGGGCTGTTGATTCTTTTGCAGGGTCTAGAAAAGCTAAATATCCAATTAAAACCATATCTTTTTCATCACTAACGGTACATTTTTGTACTAAATCCTGATCTGTTTTTTGACTCACTCCCAAGACCCGTAAACCTTTTTCATTAAGTTGTTCAACTTGATTGATAATTATTTTCTCTAATTTTTGTGTTAACGGCCAAACTTTACCAAGATACTCAACATATCTACAAACACTGAGCATTTCTTCAATTGCTCCTTTTGTAACCATCTGTACTTTACCATCTTGATCCTGAATAATAACAGACATTCTTCGTCGTTGAAAATCAAATGGAATCTCATCAATTTTTTCATATTTGTTTGTTAAATCTTTTAAGCTCGAATCATTATCTTGTTCAGCCAACGTACTATTAATAATTGCTTTATCCATTAGATTATTTAATCCTGTTTGATAATAACTATTCAAAAATGCATGTCGCAAAACTCTTAAATCAATTTTCCCGTGAACATCTAAAGGAAATTCTAAAATTACTTCATCTTGTGTTAAAGTTCCTGTTTTGTCTGTGCAAAGAATATCAATAGCACCAAGATTTTGAATTGAATTTAAATTTTTAATTATAGTTTTTTCCTTAGCCATTGCAAGAGAGCCTTTAGCAAGACTAGTTGTGACAATCATCGGAAGCATTTCAGGTGTCAAACCTACAGCAACACTTAATGCAAATAAACTTGCATCTAACCAATCTCCATTAGTAAATCCATTAATAAATAAAACAACAGGTACCATAACTAACATAAAACGAATCAAAAGCCACGATACAGAATTAATTCCAATTTCAAAAGTTGTTAATTCTCTCTTTTTATTTAAATCAACAGAAATTCTTCCCAGCATAGTTTCATCACCTGTCGCAATTACCACACCGACAGCACTTCCGCTAATTACATCACTTCCCATAAAAGCCAGATTTTGTGCTTCAAGCACATTCGTCCCTACAGTTGTTTCAATTGCGAATTTTTCAACTGGTTCACTTTCACCTGTTAAACTTGCTTGGCTAATAAATAAATCTTTAGCTTCAATAATTCTCAAATCTCCAGGAATCATATCTCCTGCGCTCAAATATACAATATCACCAACAACTACTTCATCAATTGGAATCTCTTTTGCTTCTTGTCCATATCGTTTAATATTTGTAGTATTTGAAATCATTGCAATCAGCTTCTCTGCTGCACTCCCACTTCTTTGTTCTTGAATAAAGCGTAATATTCCAGATATCATTACCATAACTACAATAATGATTACTGTAGTTGGATCCTTTTCACTAGTTTCTGCAAAAATCACATTAGTAAATAAAGATACTACTGCTAGTATTAATAAAATTGCAGTAAATGGATTTATAAAAGCGTTAAATATTTTTTTTAATATAGAATCTTTTTTTTGTTTAGTAATAATATTTTTACCAAATTCATCACTATGATGTTTGACTGTTTCATTCGTGATTCCCATTTTATTTGTTTCAAAACTATCTAAAACTTGATTAGTTTTATTCTCACTCGCAAAAACTAATCTCTCATTAATTGAATTAAATTTTCTCATTGTTATACCCTCCAAATTAAATTTTAGAGTATGACAAAACTATCCTAAAGAATGGCATCGCCATTATTCGGGACTTATAAACATCATTGTCATACCGGCCATGCTCTTCCATTCTTTTTCTCCTTTCAAAATTTTAGATATAGAAAAAGCCATCATTAAGATGGCTAGGCGAAAATGGACGTAATTATCCCATCATCAAAAAGCCATCTTTTAAAATTCATCGATAAATAATCATCCATTTTCTTCACCTCCACAAAATAAAAGCCTCATCGCTCAAACGCGACAAGGCATGAAAATAACTTTATCTCGTTCAAGCTTCAACATCATAGGGCCATGTAATTGCATTAGTTTTTGCCTTCACGACAAGAACTGTTGACCAGCGCACAGTGTCTCCACTGCTTTGCGGTAGCAACCCGTATCCCTATGGTAGTCTCACCTACCGATTCTTTTATCGCTTATAGTTTAACACTATTAAAGATAATGTCAACCCCTATTCCCCTTCAACTAGCTCTACTAGGATTTCTACTAATTCTTGACTTACAACCTCATAATCATCACCGTGATAACTAAAATTGACTTCATCACGACTTGTAGTGGAGTCTGTATGCCAATCTTTACATGAGCTATGAAGCTGCTTAATTCCTGTATAATCAAGCATTTTTTTCGCATTTCCTGCATTTATTCCACTTCCCGCTAAGATTTCAATATTCTCACCATATGCATCATACAAATATTTAATCATTTCTTTTCCTCGAGTTGCTTTACCTTGTAAGCCACTCGTTAAAATACGGTCTACCCCTAAAGTAATCAAAATGTTCATTGCCTCGTCAATATCATTAACACAATCAATAGCACGATGAAATACTGCGGTTTTGTGATATGATTTAATAATATCGATCATTTCTCGGGTTTGTGGAATATTAATATCTCCTTCTTCATCAAGGCATCCAAATGCAATCCCATCTGCACCATTATCAAGTAATATTTCCGCATCCAGTTTCATTACCTCAAAATCTTCATCATTGTAACAAAAACCAGCACCACGAGGTCTAACCATACAAATAACTTCTAAATCTGTGTTATCTTTAACTTTTAATAAAGTTGCTAATGATGGAGTTAAGCCACCTAAGTGTAATGCACTATTCAATTCTATTCTTCTAGCTCCACCGTATTGTGCCTGTAATGCATCATAATAACTCCCACAACATACTTCTACAATTTTATCCATTTTATCAACTCCTTACTTGTATATTTATTATAACACTTTTCCAAAAGCATTAATTGTTATTTTTAAGTAAAAGTTGGTTTGCATTTTGTTAATAGTAATGGTAAAATTTATGAGCATAGTTTATTTGCAATAAATAAAAATTGTAATATAATAAGCTAGTTCTGTCCCCTTAGTAAAATGGATATTACAAGACCCTCCTAAGGTTTAGGTGCAGGTTCGATTCCTGCAGGGGACGCCAATTATAATTTATAAAAATATATTATTGAAATCAGGTGGATTATAGACCTTTTAAATCCACCTTTTTTATATGAATATTTAACTTTTTATAATCTAACAGAACACATACTTACTATTTCTTTCAAAGATACCTATACAAAAATAGGATTTTCATAAGCACTTTTGACATAACATATTACTCTAGTTCAAAAGCATCAGTATAGAGACTATAATAAACATCATGCTTTGAAATGAGTTCATCATGACTCCCCCATTCAATAATTTTCCCAGAATTCAAAACAATAGTAGTTTTAGAATTACAAACCGTTGATAATCAATGAGCAATTACATAGGTTGTTCTACCTCTCATTAAATTATCCATTCCTTGCTGAACAAGCACTTCTGTCCTAATATCAATCGAAGAAGTTGCTTCATCTAAGATCATAACTGGTAAATTTGCAACAGCCGCACAAGCGATAGAAAGCAATTGCCTTTGTCTTCGAGATAAACTTGCCCCATTTTGCATCTCATAGATAGGTTCCCTTCCATTTTTTAAAGAACCTTCTCATCTGAAACTTCAATGATTCGTTCACATGATGCTCTTGCCATATTGATCATTACCAATACTTGTAATAACATCATCAGACAATTCAAAATATTCATTGTATAGGCAATCATACTTGATAAGTCCCATGTGGTCAGCGTTGATGCATTTATAAGAATAATAATTTTTGCTCCAAACTAGCAAAGAAACAACAAACAGCCATAAACTGCATTATAGGCATATAAATGATTTAACTACCCGAATTCCTGCCAAATTTTCCTGTACTACACTATTCAATTCATCATAGATATGAAATACCTTTTCAAAATATGGATGTGAACGACTAACAATAAAATAAAGACCTGCCTCTAAAACTGGAACTGCAATTAAAAATATTAATGATAAATCCCTATTTATCATTAATGAAACAGCTAGTGAAAATGCCAGCATGATGGTGCTCGCACTGCCACACGAATAGTCATCATATGTGCATTTTGAACGTTAGTTACATCAGTCGCTAATCTTGTTACCAAACTTGAAGTAGAAAACTTATCAATATTTGCAAAAGAATATTCATGAATTTTATAATACATATTCTGTCTTAGATTTTGAGCAAATCCAGCTGAAGCTATCGCACAAAAACTTCCTGATAACATGCCACAAATAACTCCTAAAGTAACACAAAAGATTAAGACTACACCCCATTTGCCAAAAATACTATATTTACAAGTCAGGAAGAATATTTCATGAATACTCAACAATTAGAATGTTTTGTGCGAATAGCAGATAAATTGAATTTTACAAAGGTTGCTGAAGAATTATATATTACTGCTCCAGCAGTTGTCCATCATATTATAAATTTAGAAGAATTAAATACGTCATTATTTATCAGAACTTCCAAAATGGTAAAATCAACTGAGCCAGGCTCATTATTCTATAGTGAAGCAAAAGATATTCTCCAAAAAATATATATGGTTGAGAAAAAAGTTAAAAAACTAGCCAGTCAAAAACTTTCGATATTACGAATTGGCTGTTCTAGTCAAGTAGAACTTGAGATATTAGAAATACCATTAATAAAATTAAGAGAAGAATTTCCAACTGTTTATCCCCAGATTATTATTCAGGATTATTTTATTCTAAAATCTCTATTTGATAATAAACAATTAGACATTTTAATCAGTACAAAAGAGATGATTGCTGAGGCTCACGATTATATATTTAAAAAAATAAAAAACATTTCCAGTTATGCAATCATAGCTGAAAATTCCCCGTTTGCTAAAGAAAAAGAAATATGTTTTATAGATTTATATGATACACCACTTATTACTTTGCATCCCCGCTTTATCCCATTTTAATACTGAGATAAATTACAAGAATTTATTGCTCTCCATGAAAAAATCATTTTCATCTTTTATGTAAAAATGACCAGGCTGCTATTCTTTTCGCTAAATGTAATTACGGTGTAGCTATTTTACCAGAAATATATATTCCAACACATATTAAAAGAATTGTCGCTTTACCATTTATGGATGATCAAATGACAATAGAATATGGAATAACTTATCACAAAAATCTAAAAGAAAAATATATTAAGGAATTTACAAACTATTTTATAACTAATAAATAATAAAAGAAGATTTAATTTCATTGATATAATCAATTATTTTAAATCTTCCCTTTAATTAAAAATATTTTATAACTTATCTTGATTATTTGTCATTTAATTACATGATAGATAAGCTTAACATCATTATACAATAGATGCCCTATATATTTGAAGAATCACATTCTCCAAACAAGTATCGAACTCAACACTAGTCTGATTTATTGATAAATCAGATAATAATACTCTAGAAAAACTCGCAATAAGCCCGTGATTTTCCCTTAATAACCCATTTGCCTGCTCTCTATCATAACCGCCAGATAGAGCAACAACCCTAACTACATGGGAATCTTTCATAAGTTCCGCGTAAAAATCAGGTATGGTTGGAATGGACAGTTTAAATATAAATTTAACATCATTGTCTAATAAAGTTAGATGCTCATTAATTTCTTTCAATAACAATTCTTCAGCCTCTTTTTTTGAGGTACTTAAAATAGATACCTCTGGCTCTAAAATAGGTACAAGCCCAGTTTTAGCAATTTGTAATCCTAATTCAAACTGCTGATCAACAATTTTCTTGATACCTGCTGGATCGGCTTCCAAAATTACACTACGCATTTTTGTACCAAAGATATATTTATCTCTTGCCTTGTTTAATATTGCTTCCAGTTCAGGAATTGGCTTCATTAACTGAACACCATCTTTTTCTACTTCTAATCCTTTGTCAATTTTCAAAAATGGCACGATTTCCTTCTTTAACCATAAATATTCAGCAGTATCTACACCCTCAATTTGAGAATCCATTGTCTTTTCAAACAAAATAGCACCTAATATATGCTTAGAGGTAAAAGCCTTACTAGTAATAATACGACTACGCATTTGATGAATTAAATCAAACATTTCTTTATCATTACTATACGCTGATTCATCAATACCATATGATTTTAATGCCTTTGGTGTACTTCCACCACTTTGATCTAACGCTGCGATAAAACCTTTTCCATATTGCATACGCTCTAATTGTTTTGTGTTCATTTAAGAGCACCTCCTTTTCCTGCCCTTATTATACCCCTTGTCCATCAAGTATTCTAATAATACGTTCTATTTTGTTAGATAAGAATAACTATTTTTACAAATAAGAATCGCTTTTAAAAATATGATAGATTATTTTAAAATATGCTATAATTAAATAAGATAATCTTTATACATAAGGAGATAATTAATATGTCTATCACAGTAAACATTTATTACACTGGAATAAACGGAAATGCTAGAAAATTTGCAGAAGAAATGGTGACCAGCGGTATTGTTGATGCTATTAAAGCAGAAAAAGGAAATGAAAGATATGAGTATTTCTTTTCCATGAATGATCCAGAAACCATACTTTTAATTGATAGTTGGAAAGATCAAAAATCAATTGATGCTCATCATGCTACTATAATGATGGAGCAAATTACAGAATTAAGAAATAAATATGATCTTCATATGAAGGTAGAACGCTATACTTCTAATGAAGAAAACATAACTTCTGCTGACAAAAAATTTATTCGATTGTAATCTAAATTAATAAAACCCATTATAAAGTCAATATTATAATGGGTTTTATACTATTCATATCAAAACATATTTCTGGTAATTGAAATATTTATTCCTTATTTACCATTTTAGTTATAATTTATCCTGTCACAATTATCGTTCTTTATTACCAAGTAAATATAGCTTTTAATTATAAATATATAATTCTAAAAAAAAACATGCCTATTTAACATTACCGCTGTTAATTCCTTCTTCATAAGGATCCAAAGGTAACCATTCTAATACATCTTGAATATATTTATTCCAAAAATCCCAATTATGACTTCCTACATCCTCTTTATAAACTAAATCAAAACCAGCATTTTCTAAATAGCCTTTAAATTTTCGATTTACTCCAATTAGTTCATCATCACATCCACAAGCCATATATATCTTAGGAAAAACAATAGTATTGTCTTCTTTTTTTGCCTGAATTAAATTTTCCAAACAAACTTTTGGATTCTTATCACTCAGATATGCTTCATCAATATCACCAAAACAACTATCTTCACCCATTACACATCTTGATTCATCGTGAACTGGTAATTCGAAAATATTTAGAGCACTTGATAAAGCTGCAATATATCCAAAATTTTGATAATATTTCAACCCATTTCTTAGAGCACCAAATCCACCCATTGAAAGTCCGGCAATAAAAGTATCATCCCGACGATTAGATAAATGAAACATCTTTCTAGTAACTTCAATAAGTTCAGTTCCAATAAATATACCGAAGTCATTGTTCTTTACTTCTTGATCCACATAAAAAGAATTATCACCAGATGGCATGACTACAACTAAGTTCTTTGCTTCTGCCCATTCTTGTATTCTTGTTCGTGTTACCCAGTCAGTATAATTTCCTAATAAACCATGTAATAAATATAAAGTTTTATATTCTTTAACTGGTTGACAATTTCCTTTAAAAAGAAATTTATCAACCGGTAATATTACATTCATTGAAACTGTTCTTTTTAAACTTTGAGAAATAAAATTTACTTGTACTAATGCCATAATAAAACACCCCTTTACTCTTTTTAAATCTCATCAATTGACATATCTGTTTTATAATTATTTAAAACGTAATCATAAATATAAGCAATTTCACTAATTGGTATTGTTATATTATACTGATTAGCAATCGCTTTAAAGCTAATTCTAACTCCATTGATAAATTCTTGATTATTTTTTTCAAAATCAACAATATTAATATGTGAAACTATCTCTTCTTTTTTTATTAGACGTTCAATCAAACAACAAAGATGAATATTCAAACCAATAATAGTTTTTGCTAAAAAAGTAAAAACTTCCAATTATATAAAATGGATCTTTTCATAATTTTCAGATATTATATAGAATAAAAAAGCACTAGACTAATAGCCTAGTGCCTCATCATCTAACTCAGTTTTATTTACAAGATATTTGCTAGAAAGAGACTTATAATTAACCACTACCATAAGTGGATTCATTTCATCAGTTTCTACAAAATCTTTATCATATTTATAGAAATACAATCTTAACATCATCATCGCTAAGATGTGATATTGTTTTTCTTCATTAGTTAGTTCCTCATAATTTTCAAAGTAAATATCTTCAATAGGTACTAAGTACTCAAATTTGTATAATTTACTTTGTTCTAGATAATTATCAATGATTTCATCATCGTTATCTACGTAATTAAAAAGATGTCCAAAGAACTCTGGACCATACTTAACTCTTTCTAATATCTCATTATTCATTAATTGATCATCAAAAGCATAACCTTTAAATGAATAATCATATGAGAATCTATTTTTAAGATAGGGTTTATATTTGCCTTCATCGGGAATATCAACCTTGTTACCATTAACATACATTTCTATTTCTTTATCAAATTTAAATGTTAATCCATATTCCTTTAAATAGTTTGAAAAACTGTTTTCTTCTGTTAGTAATTCTAACAGGCTTAATCCATCATTATCAGTATCTTTTAATCTTCTTGTTATACTATAGAATGGTACTTTATCAATATTCCCTTTAAAATGATTCTTCACAATATTGAAGTAACATTCATATAAATCGTCAATATATAATATTTGATGATCTTGTTGGAACATATAGAAAGCTGAATCTATAATATCTAAAATTACTTGTTCATTTAATTCTAGTTCGTTGCATAATGAATCTAGAATACTTTGATATGATGTAGTATTTAATTGCATTATTTCACCTCCCTTTAAAACCATAAGATTTTTTTAAAACAAAATTTATTTACTATATTAATAGACTTAAAAATTTGTATTTTTTTATTAGTAATATTTATTATGAAAATTGAAACCATAATTGTCAAAGAAAGTATTTGTAATATGTCTTAACGTTAAAACAAACAACATTATTGAAGTTGGTAATAGGAAAAAAGACATATCAAGTGCATTGATACCTGTACTAATGATAAACATTTTTTCCATTATCATTAGCATAAAGAAAAATAAGAATGAAATTGCAATGAACGATGTCTTTATATTACAAATACTATTGATATTTTTTCTTATTAAATAACCAGTTGATACAAGAGGAAAACAAAAAAAGAATCCATTAACACTCGTATCAAAAATTTGAAAATATAAATTCAAAAATAAATTATCATCAAAAAAGATCTATAAGAACTTAATAGAACACCAACACAAAAAATGAAATCAAGAATAATAGTAGTTGTCTATCATTAAATCTTATTTTAAAAATAAAAATTTTTAATAACAGGCATGCGTATATTAATGCTAAAAAATACCATAAATGATAACAAGAACCAGTGAGAAATATTCTTTTTATAAGTATAATGAAATTTTGTAATAAAGAGTAATTGCCCTTTAACAATGACCTCAATATCAATGGTGAGTATAACATATGTACATACAAACAATTTTCTTTAAATAATTTAAAAATTTCAAATTATTTGGCGAACAATAGATTCCACTATCAAAAAGAAAAGAGCCTGAAGTGATAAAGAAAAAAGGAACAGCTAGTCTTGCAACTATACTTTCAGTAAAAATATGTAATCCATAATTCAAGTTAATAAACAGACTTAAATGTATACTTACTACAAAAAAGATAATACTAACCTCACTATATCTATTGAAGTAAATATTTTTCTATCATCATCTGTTATCATAAAGCGTTTTTATCCTTTTAAAATTTTTTTGAATTAAAATTCTAAATTGATCAAAGAATATGCAAGAAATAAAAATGAATAGTATAATTCCTAAAATATAAATTAGTTCTAAAATAATACTATACTTATTTAGAAACATGAATTTTCCAATAAAATATTCCCATGCTAGCACAAATTGAAAGTGAATTATATACACATAAAAAATACTTTCATTTATTTTTTTTAGTATATTTTGTATTTTATTATTATTGATTTTTAGATTCTTAAAAAAAGAAAAAATAACAATTGAATTAAGTACAACGAATGGACTAATATATGTGAACATATATTCTACCAAATGATTAATTAAAGAATTATTAAATATAAAACCTAAAACACCCACAATTGACATAATAAATATGTTGAATGTTAAAATTATTAATTGCTTTTTTATATTATAGTTTTTAGGAAATCTAGCAATAAAACCTCCAATTACATATAATATAATTAACCACCATACTGAGTATCCATTATTAATTATAAAATAATCACCCGGTATAATTATTATTAGCACAATAATACATAGTAATTTTTTATATTGTTTGTAATTCAAGCTACTAATACATTTATTAATAAATGGTATCAATAAAAATAAAAGTGCATAACATTTTACATACCAATAGCTTCCAATATCCAATGTATTTAAAATATAATTTATAGAAATACATTGGGGATTTAAGATAAAAATAATTCCAGATATTAAAATACTATAAATCAACACATTAATAAGCAATGTATACAGTTTTTTTATATTTATATTTGTCTTTTTTATAGATAAATATCCAGTAATTAATCCAAATATATTTATACAATTCAATGATAATACTCTTAATATAATTAACACTGAATACCTATCAACTGATTTAATATTATCAATGACTCCGCCAGGATATATAATATGACTAGTAATAATTAATAACATAGCAAAAATCTTTGCTCCTATTAATCCATAGTTAATATCTTTTGCCATACTATTTACCGCCCTTCACATAATTTATACATAACTTTATCAAATCAGTTTTTTTATAATAAATAAAAAAAGAAATGGTAAACAAAAATACAGAAGCAATACCCCAAAATATAAAGTTGCTAATAGAGATATCTATGAATATAATATTTTTTAAAGATAATATAATTACCAATACTATTATATTAAATAGGACATTCTTAAAATTACTTAACCAATACGAAAAATAGTATTTAAGATCTATTTCTAAAACATTTTTAAAACAAATATAACTCCTAGCAATCCATAATATTATTTGAGAAATCACAGTCCCTATTAGCACACCTTCAATCCTCAAAATATATGAAAGTATAATCGATGTAACAATATTTGTGATAGCACCTAAAAGCATAATATTTTTTTCAAGTGAAAATAACCCTTTTGAATTATTAAATTCATAACACGGTGCGTACACTATAGTTATATAGAAATCTGCTATCAGAAGTACTTTTAGCAAAAATGATAATACAAATGTTTTACCTAACCACATACATATGAAATCATCTATTAATATGAAGGTTGGTATAGTTAAAATACCCGCAAAAAAATATCTTACTTGAGTATATATATTAAACATCAATTTTATATTTGATTCTCCTGCTATTGTCCTTCCTATCACAGGCACAATTGGATATAGTAAACTATTTACTATGTTCTTTAATTGCAAAACTAATGATGTATAATTTGTTAATAAAGTTACAAATTTAGGTCCCAAAATACTTGAAATAACTAAATTGTCGGTAGATGTATAAATATATCCAGATACTTTACCAAAAAAAACATTTTTAACATCATTAAACATTCCTTTAAATATTTCCTTATCAAATTTTGTCGCTTTTAAGAAAGAAAATAGTTTATTACACCAAATATGAACAAGAACATTTGATAATGCTGTATATGCTATATCAAGTAATAAATAAGCAATAATACTTTTTGTATATATAACAGCTAAAATCTTTAAAATATTAGTTATTATACGAAAAAACATATCAACAAATTTTGAATAATAATCTTTGTTATCAGCATATAAAAGAGTTCTTTTATATGATAATAAATAGGAAATACAAACATTAATAATCTGTAATATGTAAATTGATAGTACAGTTTCATTAATTTCTATACCTTTAAGTAGTATAGGTAATATTGGAACAAAACAAATTCCAACAACTAAAACTATTAATGCTATAGTTCTATAAATATTTCTATAAACTGTCATTATTTTATTTATTTTTCCGTAATCTTTATCATTTAGTGGTTTATAAAGATTATAAATTATCACACCTTGAAAACCCAATTCTGTTAAAGAAAAAGCACTAATCAAAGAAGCAACTGTATTGTTAATTCCTAAAATCTCTACACCTATATAGTAGATAAATATTCCACGTGTAATTAATACTAAGACAGTATTAGTCATTTGATATAAAAAACTAGAAGCACTGTTGATTAAAAACTTTTTATATTTTTCATTCATAATTATCTGCCTTCCCTTACAATTGATAAAATCGATTTAATGTTACATTTTTATTAAGCGTGGGCTCCACATTAGAAGAAATTTGACTATAATATGAATCATCATCAATAAACTCAGCTATTTTATTTGCTACACTTCTCTTATCTAAATTAAATAAAAAACCATTATATCCGTCAGTAATTTGTTCTTTAAAAACATCAATATTTGATACAATACATGGCTTTTTAAAAGTTTTAGCTTCGGCAATTGTAATACCATATCCCTCATGTTTTGAAAATTGTGCATATAATTGGCAATCACTAAAATAGCCATAAGGATTGGATTTAGCACCAGTTAATTTAATAAACGAATGTAGATTCATTAAATTAATTTTATTTTCAAGATTTTTAAATTGATCACCATCTCCAACAATATACCATACAAATCCTTCATTTGTTTTTCTTAATTCATTAGCCACTTCGATACAAAAATCAATGTTCTTTTCATCTGCCAGCCTACTTACAGTAAGTATTTTGAATTTATCGTTCTCTTTAAATTTCTCACCAGTTTTTGCCATCTCATGCATCCATTTTTCATCAATAATATTTGGTAATAACATTACCTTTTGATTATATCCAAATATATTATTAATCTGGGATATGTTATCATTTGAAACACACAATACAGACTCACAATCTCTAAATATTTTTTTATCTCTTTTTATAAGATTTATACTTTTTAAATAATCTACATGTAAATAAAAATACTTTTTATTTGCATTCACTTTTTTATGAATAAACTCTAACTCCCAATCACCATAAGCAATAGCAACATCATATTCTTTTTTTAATGTAGGTAACAGTGAAGTATAATAGTTTACACTTAATCCCTTAGTTTTATCTAATATTCCTCTTTCTTCTAGATTTAGAAGAATCGAGAACACTATTTTATTTATTATTTTAGTAAAAGATTTATTAAATTTGCAGTACTCTCTAAATGAAGTATACACATCTACTTTTAAGCCGGAACTAGCTATGTTTATATTATCAGGAATATATTCCAAATACTTTCCTTCTTTTCTTAATAAAAATAAATCAATTTCACATTTTTGATAATCAACATTCCTTAGTAAAGATACAATACTTTTTTCTATTCCACCAATATTCATGGCATTAAAAACAATTAAATATTTTTTCATTATAACCTCCATCTAAGCATAGAATAAAATCACACAACTTTGCATTCGTTTAAATTTAATTAATCTTCTAATGAGTTATGCTGTTCTCCAAATCTTTCATGATATTTGTTTTTTGATATAAAAAAGAAAACCACACCTATTAAAATCCAAGCACCCGCAACAATCCATTCTTGCCAAACCAAGGCTGAACTTGAAAATAGAAGAGGTACAATATAGAGTATAATTAGAAATAAAGACATTACACATGATACAATACCAACAAACCTCCAATGTTTTACTTTAAAAGGCCTTTCCATGTTAGGCTTTATTATTCTTAATTTAACGAATGATAAAGATACAATGAAATAAGCGATACAGTAGCCAAAACCAGAAGCATCTACAAGCCATATTAAAGCTGGTTTACCAAAAAATGGTGATATAGTGCATAATACTTCTCCCAGAATAATACCAAATGCAGGAGTAGAATTTGAGTTTAGCTTTGCAAAATTATTTGGAAGCATGTTTGATTTTGCCATTGAATAAATTGCTTTACTGTCACCCATGATGAACGAATTCTAACTTGTAATGATTCCACACATGCCACCGCCAATTAATAGAATACCCATATAATTTGTTCCAAATGCCTTACTCATAGCATCAGCAATTACTTAGCTATCCACCATAGATTCTCTAATTTCAAATGCATTAAATACGTATGATATAGAAAAACGATTAATAGGTAAAAACATATAGTCATTATGATAGACAATATCATATTTTTCCCATCCTTTTATATCTTGATTCGATTTCTTCAGTAGCCTGAGGTATAACATAAAATCCAATAAACAGAAATGGCGTCATACAAGTTACTGTCAATACTCCTCCAAAAAAGATTTGATTATCTTTGTTTATAAAGCCATAAAGGTTAGATGTAATATTTATACTATTTCCAGAATAAACTGAACCAAGAAACAATAAAAAATATACTAACAAAATGCCTAGAGTTAACATGCGTTGGAATTTAGCAAACTTTTTTAATTCCTATACAATTTAATGTTGTGATTATTATAGCCATCACGACACCCACAATTACATAAGAAACATAAATTGGTGTTTCTCCAACATAATACATTAGAGCATAGTTAAAGAAATTTCCAACCATATATTTGATTACAGTTGGAAAAGCAGCAGTTGCTAGGTAACCCAAAATAATTGCCCATGTACAAATAAAAGATATGTTTGGACCAAAAGCATTTAAACTGAAAACATGTTTTCCACCACTTAGGAAAATATATATCTACATCAGGAATTCTATCTCTCAAGAATTCACGAACTCTCACTTTATTTGCACATAAAGTGTATATTGGGTTTTTATTATACATTATGAAACAAAATATCTTTTCACTATATATTTTGGGATTCTTATAATTTAATCTTTTTTAAATGCGCGTTTGTGTCTACATCTTGCAAACATTTTTGGAAATAATGTTAATAATAATTTTCTTTTCATACTTTTTCCTCTATTCTTAATTTCTTAATTAATATGTTACTATTTCACACATTACTTTAATTGAAATAATAATTCTTAATGTAAAACTTTAGTTTTATTCATACAATTTAAATTCTATGAACAATAATATTTGAATTTTAATCTCTCCTAAATAAATCTCTTGTATATACTCTATCTTCTACATCATCTAAGCAACTGTCATATCTATTAGCTATGATTGCTTGTGATTGTTTTTTAAATTCTTCTAAGTTATTTACTACTCTACTTCCAAAGAAAGTTTCTCCATCTTTTAATGTTGGTTCATAAACAATTACTTTAGCACCTTTAGCTTTAATACGTTTCATAATACCTTGAATTGATGATTGTCTAAAGTTATCACTATTAGATTTCATCGTTAATCTATATACACCAATAACTACTTTCTTTTCTTTATCAGGATTATATTCATTATCTTCATCATAACTATAATATCCTGCTTTTTCTAATACTCTATCAGCGATGAAATCTTTTCTGGTTTTATTACTAGCTACTATCGCACTCATCATTTCTTGTGGTACATCCTGATAGTTAGCTACTAATTGTTTAGTATCCTTTGGTAAACAATAACCACCATATCCAAATGACGGGTTATTATAATGAGAACCAATTCTAGGATCTAGACATACACCATTAATAATGTTTTGTGTATCTAATCCTTTCATTTCTGCATATGTATCTAATTCATTAAAGTATGACACTCTTAAAGCTAAATAAGTATTAGCAAACAGCTTTACTGCTTCTGCCTCTGTATATCCCATAATTAATGTTTCAATATCTTCTTTTATGGCTCCTTCTTGTAGTAAACCTGCAAAAGTATTTGCAGCTTCTACTAATCTAGGATCATTCATATCTGTTCCAACAATAATTCTAGATGGATAAAGATTATCATATAACGCTTTTGATTCTCTTAAAAATTCAGGAGAGAAGATAATATTCTTAGATCCTGTTTTTTCTCTAATACTTTGAGTATACCCTACAGGGATAGTACTCTTAATAATCATGACAGCTTCTGGGTTATATTCTATGACTAATTTGATTACTGCTTCCACTGCACTAGTATCAAAGAAGTTCTTCTTTGAATCATAGTTTGTAGGAGCTGCAATCACCACAAATTCAGCATCACTGTATGCTTCTTTAGCATTTAATGTAGCTACTAGATTTAAATTTTTTGTACTTAAAAAAGCCTCAATTTCATTATCCTGAATTGGAGACTTTTTATTGTTAATCATATTAACTTTTTCTTCAATAATATCCACAGCCATCACTTCGTGATGCTGTGCTAATAATGTAGCTATACTTAATCCTACATATCCTGTTCCTGCTACTGCTATCTTCATTTTAGCACCCCGTTCTTTAGATTAATTACAAAACTACTTATGATGCAATAAAAATAAATAATTTTTCTATTTCTAGTATTAATAATCTTACTTGTTAAAGAATCTAAATGATTTTGGTTTAAATTAAATTTAACTTTATCATTGCACAAATCTTCTATTATTCTTTTTAAACCAATATGATTATTATTTTTAGCCAAAGAAAACATCATCCATATTGCAGTACCTTGATATCTTATATTTAACTCTTCACATAAACTATTTGTCATTGATTTGTTTAACAATGAATTAATTATTCTAAAATCAGACCAATTATTAATAGTAATAGAATTACTTATTGAGTTTGTATAATAGACATAATGATAAAAATTGGATTTATCATAAATTATATTTTTAGATTTTTTTAAACAGTCAATATTAAATAAAAGATCAGCGCCTCTATATACTTTATCGTAAAAATATAAATTATTATCAATTATAAACTTTTTTAAATATATGCAGCGCCATATAGAACCCATGTTTTGAGATGTAATCATTTTTTTTATAATTTGAAATTTCTCATTATCTTGTATTTTTCCTTCATATGGAGATAAACTGTTTTCTTGAACTAGTTTATTTCCAAACTCGTCTTCTTTAAAAAAATCAGTTATTAATATTTCAAAGTTATTGTTTTTTAATAGATTCTCATACATATTGAGGTCGATGTAATCATCACCATCAATAAAAGTAATATATTCTCCTTGTGCTTTTTTTATACCTTTATTTCTTGCATAATAAGCTCCTTTATTTTTTTGTTGTAGTAATATTATATTATTAAATTCATTTGCATATCTTTGTGATATTTCTAGTGTTTTATCTGATGAGCCATCATCAATGATAATTAACTCTAGTTTTATATTTTTTTGTTTTATCACAGAAACTATGCATCTTTCAATTGTATTTTCACAGTTATACACTGCCGCTATTACTGATAATTGCATATAATCTCCTTTTAGTCTTATATTCTATTCCATACATATGATAAAAAATAAAATAACAAAAAATTATTATTTTTTAATGAATATGCGAGATATTTGTATTTCTTATTAAAGTTTACACTACTACTATGATAATATTGCATGTAAACAAAGCACATTTGACAAAAAATCAAACGTTTGATTTTTTGTGGTAGCTTTCTTACTCTTCCCATATCCATGATTAATTGCTCAAAAAACTGGTATATTGAAAAATTTGTATCTAGATTTAAATTACTTTTTTCATTCCATAAATAATTTGTCAACAAAAAAGATTGTGCAGATTTATTCATGTTTCGACTTCGATACGTTATACCATCAGAATTATCCCTATATCCATAAAGAACATTATCTATTTTAATGGCATTTTTTACATAATAAAATAAAATAATTGATATCATAGTATCTTCATATAATACATTTTCTGGAAAACATAAATTCTTAAATAAAGAAGAATTATATATTTTCATCCATGGGAAACCTTTACAGTCGCTTACTGCATCAACCTTTCTCACGTTTATTGCTTCATATTTATTTTCATTTTGATATGTATCAATATTTTTAGAATATAAATAATTACACTCAACTAAATCTGAATTTTTATTAAAGGCAATATTTAACATTACCTCAATAAATCCCTGATAAATAACATCATCAGAATCAATAAAACAAATGTGTTTTCCATCAATTTTCTTTAGTGCTTTATTTCTTGCACATGCTGCACCTGAATTTGATTGAGAATATAAAAAAAGATTTTGATTGCAACTTTGAAACTCTTTTATAATTTCAATTGTGTTATCAGTTGAGCCATCATCAATTACATGTACAGAATAAGTATATTTTGTTTTCTGGTTAAAAATAGACATTAAACATTTTTTTATAAAATGTGCATTATTATAAGTAGGAATTATAATCATTAAATCATAATTAGGATTTATGATATTTTTTGAGAATATGTTTAAACTACTAGGAAATTTGCTATACTCATTTAAAAAATAGTTATTATCGTTATAAGTTTTCTGATCTATTCCTTTTGAATTAAACATTTTTAATATATTATAAAAAAAGAATGTTATAAAACTAATTAATTTATTCAAAATTATTTTCTCCTTCAACCAAGTTAATAAATAATTTATAAGTATCATCTTTAGGTTTGTATCTTTGTGCATTAAAATTTTCTAAATCATTAAGTGCGGTTATAATTTTTGTACTTACATCATATTCATTCATCTCACTTATAAAACCATTTTCACTATTCACATATTCTTTCAATCCAACAATATTTGTAACTACAATAGGAACATTGAGTGATAAAGCTTCGGCCACTGCAATACATAATCCTTCAAAAATAGATGTTTGAACATATAAACTTGAGTTTTTTATATATGGATAAGGATTTACTTTTTTTCCCAATAAAAAAATAGTATCATTTAACTGATATGTATCAATAAGTTTTTGTAGATAACCACGGTCATTCCCGTCACCTATTATAAACCACTTAAAATTAAGATTAGTATTTTTTATAATCTTACAAGCTTTAATTGCCAACTCAAAATTTTTTTGCTTTTCAAGTCTTCCTACCGAACAAATTGTATATGTAGTATTATATTCATCGGGAATAAATTCATTGCTTTTTTTTAAAATTTGTTCATAATTTAAACTATTTGGTATATACACAAATTTACTATTTAATTTTGGAAATATTTTATCCATATTCATTTTACAAGTATGTGAAACTAAAACAATATAATCCATAAGTCCGAATAAATATTCATCTTGCATTAACTTATTTTTATTTGTAAAATTATAAGAAAAATGATACCAACTAATATACTTTGTAGCCTTAATCTTTTCCTTAATATATTGCATATATCTAGAATCATATGATATCGCTATATCATATGATTTTTCATACATTGATATTTGTCGTAATATTGAGTCCATTGGTTTATAGTTCTTATTTATTTTTTTTATGAAAAAATATTTTATTGAAATACACAACTTTTTAATAAAAAAATAATTTATAGTTTTTTCATTTTTTAACTCTTTTAAAGTACTTAGCATAATGTCATCTTTTTTCCTAAATCTTATGACATTTACTTCCTTTGGTATAAATTGTCTATAGTACCCCATATCATCATGAACCATTACATCAACACTATATTTTGTATAATCAATTAAATTCAGTAAAGAAACTAAAGAATTTTCCGTTCCTCCAATACCTAATTCTCTAATAACAAATAAAACTTTTTTCATCTAAACCTCCCTATTAAAAATGTCATGTTAATCCTTTTTATTAACCAAATATATTATTGTGGTAAATATCCATAACATTAAATTGTTCGCAAAACTTTCCATTAGCCCAGCAATGAATAAACAAATAATAAAAAGCATAGATATTTTACCAATGGATGTTTTTCTATTAATGATTTTTATTATGGATGCATAAATGTATATAAAAGTTACTCCTGATAAAATACCACCTTCAAAGAATACTTCTAGAATTAAATTGTGGGTTTCTGTAAAAGTATGCATTGTATTTCCATATAAATTAACTATTGCTGTAGTGGCGCCTCTACCATATCCAATCAATGGTGATGAAATTATTTTGCTAATAGTTTGTGCCCAAATATAAGTTCTATTTGTGAAAGTTATATCTTTATTTAAGATACTAGTAAAACTAGCAAAATAACTTGTATTATTGGATAGCAAAATAATAAAAAGCATTATTATAACACACACTAAAAATCTTTTATTTATAGCTATATACCTATAAAAAATTAAAATAAATAGAGAGAATAGTCCACAAATAACACCAGTACCACTAAAACCTATAAATAAACTTAAACTTCCTATAAAGGCAAAATAATATGAATACTTATTATTTCTTTGAATCCAATCAATCATCAAGATTGTAATCATTGGAATTAATAATATAGCAAAGTCATTTTTATTACCAAGAAGAGATATTGCGATAATTTTAGTAAACAGCATTCCCCTTAAAAAATAGGTAATTATATTGATAACAATAATTATTCTAAATAGAAGTGAAAGTCTTTCAACTATTGTATCTTTATATATGAGAATAATCATAATAACTGTGTAATTAGACAGAATTGAATAAATCATTCCCGGTGTTAATAAATTATTAATCAAACAGGAAATAGTAATAACTATATTAAAAACAATGTATAGTTTTACTATTTTCTCATTAATTAATTTGATATATACCTTATTAAATCTTATAAAAAAGTAGAAAATATTAAATATATTAAAAGCATAAAAAAAGTTTGCATAAGTTGATTGCCAAAATATTGATAATGGCATAAACATAAATATAGCTAATGCTGGATACCAAAGCTTAATTTTTAATTCTTTCACGTGATAGCTCCTTTATATTTTTGTATAAAAAAAACGGAGTACTCAAAGCCAATTCAAAAATATTTATACTCAATTCATTTTTTATATATCTAACCTTCATCTTTTTTCTTTTTGCAATATATAAATATATACCTATACTATAATATTTATTAATTCCACCAGTTGGAATATTTATGTTTTTAGTTATGTATGTATATCCATTAAAATTGTTTAGTTTAATATCTATTTGATTGCTTAATGTTAATCCATCATCCAAATATTCGCATATGCATAAAATATCTGGGTACCATCTAATTTTATAACCATCAAGTGATAATTGTCCCCATAACACTCCTTCACTCAAAAACTTTTCGTTAGGAAATTGTGGGAAAGGATATAACAAAAAAATTCTTTTATGAATTACTTCCAGTTTTTCTCCAGTTAATTTTTTATTCTTTCTTTCTTTATCTAATGCATCCACATATAGTGTACCATCAGGATAATCTCCCATATTTTTCAAATGACCATTTCTATAATTTCCCTTACAAAAAGCAATCCCTGCAATCGAAGGATCTGTTTTTATATCATCTATTTTAGAATTCATTACCTCAATTGCATTTTTTGTTAGGTAGTCGTCGCTGTCTACTATACAGATAAAATTACCAGAGCAGTATTTTACTCCGTTATTAATAGCAATGTGTTTTCCTTGGTTATCTTGATATATGTATTTTAATAATAATTGACCATCACTAATCCAATTCTGTATTAAATCATCAAGATTATCATCAGAACCATCGTCTACAATTACCCATTCAAAGTTTTTATCTGTCTGTTCTAATAAAGACTCATATAATTTGGAAATTATATATTTTCTGTTGTATATTGGTGTAATAATTGAAATCATATAATCATCCTAGTATATTGTAATTGACTTATTTAACTGTCAATTTTGTATACCTTTTCCTTTCATTAAATTTTGTTTAGAATTGAATTGTGAATGTGTACTTTGATCTTATCATCCTGTAGCTTGACTACCTACAAAAGGTTATTGCCACATCTTTGTATCTTAATTGTAATCAGTTAGATAAGTCTTTGAACTTGTATTTCGCACCAGCCTCTTTGATACTCTGTTTGTGGTTTAATCACATGTCACTGTCTTATATGCTTTTATGCCTTAAAGAAAGGATGTGCTTTTTATGTATTACATTGGTATCAATATCAGCAAATTTAACCATTGTGCCTGCGTTATATCTTCTGAAGGTGAAGTTATTATTGAACCTTTTTTCTTTCCTAATAATCTTGATGATTTTGAATCGTTTATCAAAACTGTCAAAAAATTGAAATCATCCAGGCATATTGTTGATCTGAGAACTACAGGCCATTACGGTGACAATCTTACCATCTTTTTAGTCAAACACGACTTTGAAGTCGGACTGATTAATCCATTGACCACTGATGCTAAACGAAAATCTAAAATCCGTAAGACTAAAAATGATAAAAAAGATACTTTTCTTATCTATTCAGTACTCTTTGATAGAGATTATACTAGAGGTACACAACGTAAGCTCGATATAAAATAGGCTAGAGAATTAACACGTTATCACACTTCAATTACTGAAGATATCAATCAGAAGAAAAAATGTCTTCAAAAGTGCATCAATATCGCTATATCCGAGTTTAATTCATGGTTTAAAACCAAATATTCCAAAGCCTAAAAACAGGGGGCTTCATGTAGAGATAGATGCACCATCTCTTCGTGATAACGCAAAGAAATCTATTGGCAAAAATAACGAAGTTATTACTCTTGAAATCAAAATACTTATTGATAATATTGAACTGCTAACCAGTCAGCTTAAAACTGTAGACAAAAAAATAGAAGAATTAGCTGCTAAACTGGATTCTCCTATCTTCTCGATTCCTAGCATTGGGATTTATTCGGGAATGTCAATTTTAAGCGAGATTGGTGATATCCATAACTTCAGCTCTGCTGTCAAAGTAATGGGATTTGCAGGTGTAGACCCCGGTACTTATCAGTCCGATGAATACAGTGCACCTCGAACAGCATTATCTAAACGTGGTTCGCGCTACCTAAGAAAAAGTCTATAGCAGTACATTCTTACGATATACAAATACAATCTCACTTTCAATAAATATTATAAACTAAAACGGTTACAAGGTAAATCCCATAGATGCGCTCAAGGTCATTCAGTCCGAAAACTTATAAGAGGAATCTATAAATTATTGTCTAAAAACATACAGTTTGATGAAAGACAGCTAATTTAAAACTAATCAACGTAATATTTTTAAAATGCTGCATAAAACAGTAGTTTTCATTTCACACAAAATTCACTTTTCAATGATATAAAAAGTATTTCAACTAATTATCAAAAATCACTTGATTTATATATAGTTAGCTTTCCATTTATCTAATCTCTTCTAATATTTTTTCAAAACGCCTAGCTGTATTCTTTTCCGATAAGTCTATAATACTTATATCTGACTCTTTCTCATATAAATTAATTATTTTTTTAGAAATTGTATCTATATCATCATTTTTTTTAATAATATTTTCTGAAGAAAGATTTTGAAAACAATCTATGCATCCACATATTTCAGTCATAATAATTTTACATCCGCATTCAAAAGCTTCTATGATAGATAATCCAAATGTTTCAAAAATACTGTTTTGTATGTATATATCTGTATTTTCTAATATGTTCAATACATCATTATGTTCTAAGTATTCATAATAATTAACAAAGTTATAGGTATTTATTTTGTCATATTCAGTATATTTTTTTCCTATTACATTTAATTTAATTTTTTTATTTGTATAATTATTATCAATTATGTTTTCAATAACCATACAAATACCAACAGTATTTTTTCTGATCATCCCACCACCAATTGTAGTAATCACAATTTCATCATCATTTTTTTTATTATTAGATTTTACAATATCCATTAAAAAACCATTGTACATAAATCTGTATTTATCTACATATTTAGGGGATAATTTTTTCATTTCCACCATGCATTTTTTTGAAACACATACTATTTTATCAACATTTTCAAATATATAATTTTCTAGTTTATGTATTTTTTTTAAATCAGAATTATCAACCATTTTATTCATTTTTTCTTCGTATTCCACATAACCATGCAGAATGTATAGTGATTTTTTCTTAAATATCTTACAGATAATTAAGATAATATAATTAATTTTAGAAAAACTATTTATTACAACATAATTTGATCTTTTTATCTTAAATGGTAATTCCAATAATCTAGAAATAATATTTCCTTGATTACTAGCTTCAGTCAAATATGTTTTATTTTTTTTTAATCCATCAACTAATATTCTATTAGCTATTCCTGGCCCAGTACTGCTAGTCACATCTCCAACAATAAATATTTTTCTTTTCTTAATACTTTTTGTCCCTTCAATGTAATAATGCATAGACTTTATGAAGTTTAAATCTTTATCAAATCGTTTTCTTTTTCGAACTATGTACTGTATTCCCATAAGTAAATATATTTTTGGAAACATTAAATAATAAGCAGCTCCTAAATCATGAATATTTTTACAACTAATAGTCTCACTCCACCAAGTACTTTCATTGTGCGAAACAGTTGCAATTGTTTTATCTACATACACAATTTTCAACCCTTTGTTTATACAATCTATCAATAAAATATTTTCTTCACCAGCACAATAACACCCACTTCCTGCTCCAAAATTAGGATTGAACGTTATATTATTACTAATAATATCCTCTCGTTTAAAAGTTATCATAAATGAAGCAAGTTTCATTGTATCTATTTTATTTAAATAACCTTCATGTCTTGGTCTAGATGTTGGTCTATTACTAGTTTCACTTTTAACATAAAAAGCTATAATACTAGCATCTTTATATTTATCATACGCCTTCTCAACAGTAGTCACCATATGTTCCGAATAAACAAGATCATCATCAGCAATAATACAAATATCACCTATAGAATTTTCTATGGCCATATTTCTACTTTTACTCAGACCACGTTCCGTAGTATTAATAATTCTGATTGCATCTTTTTTTTTAACCGAATCATAACTACATTGATTGATTATTAATGAATTACAATGTATATTCATTTTGTTTATCAATGAATCATCTTTTTGATTCATTGTGGATATAAGAATTTCTATCATTCTTTAATTCTCCCTCTTTATAGTATATTTTTATTTCATCAATTCTTAGTAAGTGACTGCTTTTTTACATTATTTTTTATTATATGATTAGCAAAACAATTAATTGAACTAATTTTATTTAATAAAAATTTTTGCTTTATTTTTTCAATAAATCTAATTTTATTCATTTTTTAAATTTAATCTATCAATTCACAGCACTAAATTGTAATAGTAATGCGTAATTATATCCAACATTAACTGTTGATATAGCTTTTTCATAATTAATATTGCTTTCTATTTAAGCAAAAACAAAGAAATGATTTTGGTGAAGAAAGAAAAGACATAAATAAATTATTAATCATCTTTAAATAATCATGTTTTTTTAATCCACAAGAAGCCAAAACCAAATAATGTCTCATTTTTATAAAAGCAACATCATTTTTATTTAAAAGTTTAAAATACTCTTTTTTCTTATCAAATAATAAGTTTTCACCATCTTCTTTTTGACTTCCAGCAGTAATTCCCACTCCTGATACGTGCGCATATGCTTTTGTATGACACTCTGGTAAATAAGATATTTTCCCTTTATTTATTATTGCTTTAAGGACTAAGTAAAATTCATCACCCATATCAATTTCATCAAACTTGCCAATCTCTAATAGATAATTTTTTTTAAACATTAATGTATCGGTTCCTGTTAGATGATGCATAAGATGTAATTTTAAATAGTCTTCATCTTCTAGCAAATAATCATGTCTTCTTTTTCGTATTAGTTTGCCGTTATCATCATAAATATTTAAGTCCATGATGTTCATTTTTGAAGAATCAGATTGCATGAATCTAAGTTGCATTTCTACTTTCTTAGGTAAATAAATATCATCATCATCTAAGAAAGTTATATATTCTCCTTTAGCAGCATCTATTCCAATATTACGAGTTTTTGCCGAACCTTGATTAATTTCATTTACAATTAAGTTAATATAAATCTTATCTTTAAAAATATTGATTATACTTTCGACCTTATTATTCCATTCTTTTTTACCATTATCATCGACAATAACTAATTCTATATTTTTATATGTCTGATTTATTATTGAATTAATTGATTCTTTTAATGACTTATCATTTCTATAAGTTGGCATTACAATAGAAACCAAAGGTTCTGTTAGGTTATTATCTATTATATTTTTACTTACAGACTCTCTTATTAAAGTTATTCTACGTTCTTTGTTTTTTTTAATATGATTAATCAATAAACCTGCGCTAATCATTGTTATACCAACACCTGAAATAATTTTTATGTGCGATTTATTCTTTTGATCTTTATTTTTAATACATTTACCAATAATACTCATTCCCCTAAGTCCAACTGCTCCAGCAGTACCAACTACTGCAGCACCAATTTTGGCTTCTTTATCTATCTTTTCGGGATCTATAATTTGAATATCGACAGTTTTTTCTAGTTCTCCTG